>OJKI01000538.1_pt1 | contig 14210 bp, 11 predicted proteins | sample 1596431 | NCBI WGS metagenome assembly OJKI01 (sample SAMEA4350165, study PRJEB24818) | metagenome | biome: human; feature: gut; material: faeces | place: Denmark | collected 2013-09 | reverse complement strand
CGCACGCCGGAGCGGACCCCCTGCTGTCCGGCGTGGTGCAGGTGGGCTTTCTGGGCGCGCTGGCGCTGATCGCGTCGTTCCTGTTCGAGACGCCGCACCTGCCCGGCAGCGGCACGGAGTGGCTGGTCGTGCTGGCGCTGGCACTCGTGTGCAGCGGCTTTGGCTTCACGCTCCAGCCGGTCGCGCAGAGCGGGACGACGGCGGACCACGCGGCGCTGTTTTGCGCGCTCAATCCCTTCGTTGCGGCAACGCTGGGCGCGGTGTGCTTTCATGAGCACTTCGGCCTTGCGGGCCTGCTCGGCGGCGCGCTGATTTTAGCCGGGATCCTGGTGTCCTGTTGGCCGCAGAAAACCGGCGGATGAAAAACAGAAAATGCCCCGGATGCATCGCATCCGGGGCGTTTTCCTATTTATTTTTCGTTCTGCGCCTGATAGGCACGCACGTAGGTCACGAGCGTGTCAACGGTTTTCTCGATGCCGAGCTTGCCGCTGTTGACGACGAGGTCATAGCCGCGCGCGTCGCCCCACTTCGTGTCGCAGTAGTAGTTGTGGTAGGCCTTGCGGTCGCGGTCGACGCGGCGCATTTCCAGCGCCGCCTGATCGGCCGTGAGGGATTTTTCCTCCATGAGCCGCCGGCGCTTCACGTCGGGCTTTCCGGCGATGAACAGGTGCACGGCGTTCGGATTGCTGCGCAGGATGAAGTCCGAGCACCGGCCGAGCACGACGAACGACTCGCCGCTGTCGGCAAGCTCCTGAATGTGCTCGAACGTCTCGTGTGCGAGGGCATCCTCCGGCGCGTTGAAGTTCTCGCCGATGCGGCGCGACCACAGCAGGTGCACCGGCTTCTCGTCATAGCGCGCGGCGTCCTCGGCGTTGAAGACACTGGCCAGCAGCAGCTCCTTATCATAAAACGCGATGCCGAGCTGTTTGGCGATCTGTTCGGCGATGTACTTGCCGCCGCTGCCGTGTTCACGGCCGACGGTCACGATGATCTGTTTCACGATGCGTTACCGCCTTTCTGATGTAAAATTACAGGTATCTCAGGAACAGGCATCCCAGCGAGACCGCAATGACCAGCACGGTGGCCGGGACGCAGTATTTGCAGTATTTGCCCCAGCTGATGGGGTGACCACTCTTGGCCGACACGGACGTGGCCACGACGTTGGCCGACGCGCCGATGGGCGTGGCGTTGCCGCCGAGGTCGGTGCCGAGCGACAGCGCCCAGGCGAGCACGGACAGATCCATGCCCTGCGTCGCCGCAATGGACTGCACGACCGGGACCATGGTGGCCGCGAACGGAATGTTGTCGATCAGTGCGCTGCACACGGCCGACAGCAGCAGAATGATGAGGATGACGACCTTGATGCTGCCGCCGCTGATGTTGGAGATGAACTGCGCGATGAGCTTGAGCACGCCGGTCTGCTCCAGGCCCGCGACGGAGATGAACAGGCCAATGAAAAACAGCAGCGTCTTGTAGTCCACACCGCGGAGGACTTCCTTCACGGCGGCGCCGCCGTTGGTAAACACGGTCACGAGCAGCGTCAGGCACGCGACGATGACGCCGATGCACGCAACGGTCAGCCTGGTCTGCGCGTGTGTCACAAGCAGCGCGACCGCGATGAGAAACACGATCACATCCGCAATGAACGCCTTGCGGTCGGCGATGGCGGTCGCAGGGGCGGGGCAGACAGCGTCGGCCGGACGGGCGGCCTCGCTCGCCTTGAGCGGCTTGCGGAAGCACAGCCAGAAAAACAGCAGCACGAACACAAAGCAGATCCCGACGATCACGCCGGTGTTCTGGATGAAGTCCGTAAACGTATAGCCGAGCGCCGTGCCGATGATGATGTTGGGGGGATCGCCGCACATGGTGGCAGCGCCGCCGAGGTTCGCGCAAAAGACCTCCGACAGGATCATCGGGACGGGGTCAAAGCACAGGATCTGCGCCAGCTCCAGCGTGACGGTCGCCAGAAACAGCACGACCGTGATGCTGTCGATGAACATGGCCAGAAACGCGGCCATGGCCATGAAGCACACCAGCAGCGGCACGACATGATAGTGCGTGGCTTTGGCCAGCGACAGGCACAGCCAACGGAAGAAGCCGGATTTGCCGAGGCCCTCGACCATGATCATCATACCGGTGATGAAGAAGATGGTCGACCAGTTGACGCCGGAGCTTGCGCTCTCCGAAGCGCCGTACCAGAAGTCGGCGCGGAAGATCGCACCGAGGTTCAGAGCATTTTTGATCGCGTCCCAGCTGTGCATGCAGATGCCGAACACGACCACGAGCACGAGGGCTGCACTGCCAAGGGTGACATACTGGCGCTCGAATTTGTCCATGATGATGAGCGCAAACATGCCGACGAAGATGACAGCCGCAAGGATTTGAGCAGTCATGGAAAGACCTTCTTTCTTGCTTGAAATTTGCGGGGAGTGCCGACGCAGAGGCATCGAAGAAAGAGGGTTGCTTCGCGGTGGTGTTCTTCCCCAACAGGAGAGGAATTTTAGCGCGCTCGATGGCAAAAGTCAAGGGCTTTTCGCAAATCTGAGCGGGTTCTTATCAGACTTTTCAATGCTTGATATTACAGGCATTTATAGGCGATGATCGTCGCGCCGCCCTTGCCCTCATAGCGCTTGATCTGATACTTGTTCGGGAAGGCGGCCAGCAGCTCCGGCAGCTTGCTGTAGCCGTAGGCGCGCACGTTGAAATCGGGCTTGACGCGCTTGATGTACAGCCCCGAGGAGCTGACGTTGACAAAGCCGTCGGCGTCCTGATACTTCTCGGACGCGATGTGCAGCAGGTTGTGGATCTCGCCGATATTGGGCTTTTTCGGTTCCGGCTCGGGTTCGGGTTCCGGCGTCGGCTCCGGCTCGGCGGAAGGCGCGGCTTCGGCAGCGGGCTTTTTCGTGCTGCGGGTGGTCTTTTTCGTCTTGCGGGCGGGCTTTTTGGCCGCGGGCTCTGCGGCGTGCTCGGCGGCTGCCGGCTTTTCGTCTGCCTTGGACAGGTAGTCGATGAGGATGAAGTCGTCGCACGCGTTTTTGAATGACTCCGGCGTCGTCGTCACGCCGGCGCCGATGATGTACAGGCCCGACTCGCGCAGACGGATGGCCAGCGGCGTGAAGTCGCTGTCGCTCGACACGAGCACGAGCGCGTCGTACATATTATTGTGCAGCAGATCCATGGCCCCGATGACCATGGCGATGTCGGTCGTGTTTTTGCCGGTGACGTAGTCAAACTGCTGCTCGGCGCGGATGGCGAGGCGCTTGAGCTCCGGCTCCCAGTTTTTCAGCGAGTCCTTGCGCCAGTTGCCGTAGGCCTTTTTCACGACGATGCGGCCGTAGGTCGATACCTCGTGCAGCACGGCCTCCAGCTTGGACAGCTGCGTGTTGTCGGCGTCGATGAGCACGGCGATTTTCTGGAAATTTTCCATAGATGTTTACTCCTGAACCGCCCGGCGGGCGGTGATTTTTTCTCCATTATAGCGTTTTTGCGCGCAAAATGCAACGAAAGCGGGGCGAGGCCCCGCTTTCATTTTCTGTTCATGACCCCTCGCCCACGGTCGCCGGGCACTGGCGGCCGTTGGGGTCGATGCTCGTGTCGCCGGGGAGGATCATCTGCGAGATCGGGATGATGGAATACCCGTCGGCGATGAGCGCCTCAATGATCCCGGCCAGTGCCTCCGGCGTGTGCTCGGCCGCGTTGTGGAACAGCACGATGCTGCCCGGCTGCACGCGCGTGAGCACGCGCGAGGTGATCTCGTCGCTGCTCAGGCCCTTCCAGTCGAGGGAATCGACGTCCCACTGGATGACGTGCATGCCCAGGCCGTTGATGGTGCTCACGACCGTGTCGTTGTACTCCCCGTAGGGACAGCGAAACAGCGTCGGCCGCGTACCGGTGACGGCCTCAATTTTATCGGCGCAGGTGTTGACCTCCGTCTGGATCTGCTCGGCGCTCAGCTGCGCCATGTGCGGGTGCGTGGACGAGTGGTTCATGACCTCGTTGCCCGCATCCGCGAGCGCCTTGACCGACTCCGGATATTTGTCCACCCATTCGCCCACGACGAAGAACGTCGCGTGGACGTTGTACTTGTTGAGGATGTCGATGAGCATCTGCGTATCCTCGTTGCCCCAGGCTGCGTCGAACGACAGGCTCACGACACGGTCGTCGCGCTGCACGCAGTAGATGGGCAGCACGCGCTTGGCCGCGCTCACGCCCACGATCGCGGGGCTGTTGACCGCCCAGAACATAAGCGCGATGGCCAGCACCATCGCGCACACGCTCAGCAGTTTCCGGTGTTTTCTGACGGCTTGCCGCACTTTGTACATTGCACCACCTCCGGCTTTCTGCCTTCATCCTATGAGGGGGCGCGGCGCGGTATGCGCCATCTGGTTTACATAACTTCTAGCGACGCGCAGAAAAACGCCCGCACATGAAACCATGTGCGGGCGCAAACGCTCAAAACAGGCCGGTGATGCGGCCGTCGTCGTCGACGTCGATATTCTCGGCGGCCGGGACTTTCGGCAGGCCGGGCATCGTGAGCACGCTGCCCGTGAGCGCGACGAGAAAGCCCGCCCCGGCGGACACGGTCACGCTGCGCACGGTCACGGTGAAGCCCTCGGGCGCGCCGAGCAGCGCCGGGTCGTCCGACAGGCTCGCCTGCGTCTTGGCGATGCACACCGGCAGGCCGCCGAAGCCGAGCGCCTCCAGCTCGCGGAGCTGTTTGCGCGCGGCGGGCAGGATCTCCGCGTCCGCTCCGCCGTATACCCGGCGCACGACGGCGTCGATCTTTTCCTCGACCGGCGCGTCGAGCTCATAGGCAAAGCGGAAGTGGTTTTCGCTCTCGCACAGGCGCACGACCTCGCGCGCGAGCGCCTCGCCGCCGCGGCCGCCGTCGGCCCAGACGGTGGACAGCACGACGTTGACGCCCAGCTCCCCGCACAGCTCCGTCAGCAGTGCGATCTCGCGGTCGGTGTCGGTGGGGAAGCGGTTGATGGCCACGACGCACGGCAGGCCGAACGTGTCGCGGATGCAGCGCACATGGTGCAGCAGGTTCGGCACGCCGCGGCGCAGCGCGTCGAGATCCTCCGTGCCGAGTTCGTTCAGCGCCAGACCGCCGTGCATTTTCAGTGCGCGCACCGTCGCCACCACGACGGCGGCGTCCGGCCGCAGTCCGGCGAGCCGGCACTTGATGTCCAGAAACTTCTCCGCGCCGAGATCCGCGCCGAAGCCGGCCTCCGTCACGGCGTAGTCGCAGCGGTGCATGGCCATGCGCGTGGCGAGCACGCTGTTGCACCCGTGCGCGATGTTGGCAAACGGCCCACCATGCACGAACGCCGGCGTGCCCTCGAGCGTCTGCACGAGGTTGGGCTTGAGCGCGTCGCGCAGCAGCGCCGCCATCGCGCCCACGGCCTTGAGGTCGCGCGCCGTGACGGGTCGGCCGTCATACGTGTAGCCCACAATGATGCGGCCCAGCCGCGCCTTCAGATCGGCCATGGACTCTGCCAGGCAGAGTACGGCCATGATCTCGCTGGCGGCCGTGATGTCAAAGCCGTCCTCGTGCGGCACGCCGTTGGCCCTGCCGCCGCGCCCGCCGACGATGCAGCGCAGCTGCCGGTCGTTCATGTCCACGCAGCGCCGCCACGTGATGCGCCGCGGGTCGATGCCGAGGGCGTTGCCCTGCTGGATGTGGTTGTCGAGCATGGCGGCGAGCAGGTTGTTCGCCGCGCCGATGGCGTGAAAGTCGCCGGTGAAGTGCAGGTCGATGTCCTCCATCGGCACGATCTGCGCGTAGCCGCCGCCGGTTGCGCCGCCCTTGCGCCCGAACACCGGGCCGAGCGACGGCTCGCGCAGCGCGACGGCCGCGTCCTTCCCGATGCGGCGCAGCGCGTCGGCCAGACCGATGGTCGTGGTCGTCTTGCCCTCGCCAGCGGGCGTGGGCGTGATGGCCGTGACGAGGATCAGTTTGCCTTTTCCGCGCGGCGGCTGCCCGAGCACGGACAGGGCCACCTTCGCCTTATGGCGGCCATACGGCTCTATATCAGCATCGTCGATGCCGACGGTGCGTGCAATGTCACAGATCGGCTGCATCGTGCAGCGCTGGGCGATCTCCAGATCGCTTTGATATCCCATATAACCCCTCCCTTGGATGCGTGTACCCTTTATCATACCTGACGGCGGCGGGTTTGTAAAGCTTGACGCGGGGTGGATTTTCCGCTATCATGGGCCGGATGATGAGGTGATGACCATGCAGTATCTCTGCGCGCCGATGGAGGGCGTGACCGGCGACCTGTTCCGGCAGGCGCAGCGGCAGACGTTCCCCGCGGCGGACAGCTACTATACGCCGTTTCTCTCGCCGACGGCGAACCGCACGTTTTCCCCGCGCGAGCTGCGCGAGATCGAGCCTGCGCACAACGCGGGTATCCGTGTCGTGCCGCAGCTCATGGGCCACTGCGCCGAGGACTTTCTCTGGATGGCGGGGCAGCTCGCTGATATGGGCTACGACGAGGTGAACTTCAACCTCGGCTGCCCGTCGAACACCGTCACGGTGAAGAAAAAGGGCGCAGGTCTGCTCACGGAGCCGGATCTGCTGCGGCGGTTTTTCGACGCCGTGTTTGCCGCCTGTCCGCTGCCGGTGTCGGTCAAGACGCGGCTCGGCAAGACGACGGCGGAGACATTCCCCGCGCTGCTGGAGCTGTATAATGACTACCCGATCTGCGAGCTGATCGTGCACCCGCGCGTGCAGGCCGACCAGTATCACGGCCACCCGGATCTCGACATGTTTGCCTACGCGCTCGCGCACAGCCGCGCCCCGGTGTGCTACAACGGCGATTTGTTCGACGCTCCGGCCGTGCGCGCGTTTCAGGCGCGCTTTCCGACGGTGGAGCGCATCATGCTCGGCCGCGGGCTGGCCGCCAACCCCGGCTTTATCGGCCAGCTGCGCACGGGTGTCGAGCCGACGGCGGCGCAGTTCCAGGCGTTTCATGACCGGCTCTATGCGGCCACGAGCGCGCGCATTCCCGACCGGCGCGCGCTGCTGTTTCGCATGAAGGAGGCGTGGCGCTATCTCGGCTGCAGCTTCGCGGATGCCGAGCGGCCGCTGCGCCGCATCCGCAAGGCGCAGGACATGATAGAGTACGAGAGCGCGGTGCGCCAGCTCTTCGCGTCCTGCCCGGTGCGGGAGAATGCGGGCTATTTTGTCTGAAGATGCAGATATCCCCGGCAGCCATGCTGCCGGGGATATGTTTTTGTGTTCAGTTCTGGCTGTACCAGTCGCCGCCCGGCTGCGGGCCAGGGTTCGGCTGCCAGCCGTTGGGGGCACGGTCGCCCATGCTGCGCGGCAGGCTGCGGTAGAACGCGGCGCGCGACACGGTCATATACGGCGTGAGCCAGAGATAGCCGATGCCGGCGGTCAGCGTGGCTAGCAGCGCCCAGCCGATAAAGCTCAGGTCAAGGCAGAACAGGTCGCCCTTGCGCCCGTCCATGAGCGCCTTGGAGCGCTCGATGGCCTCCGTGGCCTGCATGCCCGGATTTTCGGCCATGATGTACGTCGCCATGGAGTAGCGGTAGGCGGCGACGATGCCGGGAATGACAAACAGCAGCGACCATGCGATCACCTTGAGCGTGATGAGCAGGTTGAGCACGAAGGCGTTGCCGAAGATGTCAAAGCCGGAAAACAGATCCTCAAACTGTGCCTGCTCGCCGTCGACCAGCTTCAGGCAGAAGCGGTTGTGGCCGATGGAGACGCTGCCGCCGATGACGAACTGCACCAGCGAGATCACTCCGGACACGGGGAGAAACACCTGCAGCGCGTGGCGCAGGGCCTCGGGATAGTACTGCGTCAGGTCGTCCCCGTTGATGGTGAGGCTAAATGACGGGGTGAAGCTGCTGCTCGTCCCGCCGAGGATGCTCGCCAGCAGCGTCACGCCGACGGCGAGCCACCAGTAATTTTTCAGCGCGCGGCGGGCCATGCCGCGGTAATCGGATGCGGAATACATAGGCGTTCTCCTTTCTGCCCTTACCAGGGCGTGCGGGTCTGCCCGTGCACGAGGTAGGCGTGCTCGGCCAGCTCCGCGAGTGGGCTGTCGCTGCGGGAATCGGAGTAAAACTCCGCGATCTCGACGTCGGGATAAGCCTCGTGCAGGCGGCGGACCTTTTCCGCGCCGTGGCAGTTTTCGCCGTCGGTCTTGCCGGTGTGTTTATCCACGCGCGAGGCCAGCAGCCGCACGCCGAGCTTCTGCGCCGGGATGCGCACGAGAAACTCCGGCGATGCGGAGATGATGATGTCGTCCGGGCGCTGCTGTGCGAGGTACCACTGGTTCACGCGGTCGAAATTTTTCGCCCAGAACGCCTCCAGCTCTGCATCTACATCGGGTATGCGGCGCAGAAAGCCATACATCCGCTCCTTGAAGGCGGTCTTGCTCACCTTGCCGAGCAGGTAGCCCGGCAGCAGGACGAGCGCGCCTAGCAGCGGCCAGATTACGCCGGGGTGCCGCCGCAGGCACCAGCGCACGAATGCCACCGTGCTGTCCATGGGGAAGATGGTCTTGTCCCAGTCGTATACGTTGACTTTTTCCATAGGGCTCCTCTCAGTACAGGGTGCCGGCCAGCTGCATGTACGCGGCGGCAAAGGCCTCCCGGATGAAGTAATTGATGCGCATGGACGGCAGAGTGGTCTCGGCGGCGATGCCGACGGGCTCTGCCCCCAGTGCCCGCGCCATGCGCTTGGCGCGGCAGAGGTGGTATTCGCTCGTCACGATGCCGACACCGTCCGCCGGGTCGTACCCCCGCGCGCGGAGGATGGCGAACGAATTTTCCAGATTCTCGCGTGTGGTGCGCGACTGATCCTCTTGCACGATGCGCGCGCTGTCGATGCCGTGCGCCGTCAGATAGTCGGCCATGGCCTCAGCCTCCGTGATGTCCTCACCCTCGCCCTGACCGCCGGAGACGACGGCCAGCGCGTCCGGGTTCGCGCCCAGATAGTCCAGCGCAGCGTCGAGCCGGTTGCACATCGACAGCGACGGTGTGCTGCCGTTGACGCCCGCGCCGAGCACGATGATCGCGTCCGGGTGCGCGTCCGTGTCCGTGCGCGCGTCGCGCACGACGGGGATCTCAAAGACCGCGAACACGATCACCCCTGCGCACACGAGCACGCCCAGCACGATGCGCCCCACGCGGTGCAGCCGTGGGAATAGAAACACCAGCACGGCGATGCCCCAGAGCGCGTAGCCCAGAAAGTCGTGCCCCGGCATCGCAAAGCGCAGCACGCAGCCGGCGATGACGAGCACGATGGCGGCAATCAGAGATGTTTTGTGTTTCATTCGCACAGCGCCTCCCACGCCTCGTAGAGCGCCTCGAGCTGCGCATTGAGCGCCTGCTTTCGCGCATCGATCTCCATGAGTTTCTGATAGTCCGTGGCGTTGGCCTCGCTCTCGGCGTCGAGCGCCGCAAGCTGCCCCTCCAGCTTTTCGATCTCGCGCTCCGTGCGCTCGCGCGCTCGCGTGGTGTTCGGGGCGCGCTTCGGCTTTGGCTTCGGCTCTTTTTTGCGCTCGACGGCCTTGGCCGTCTGCTGCAGGGCGGTCTGGCGCGCGCGGTATTCACGGAATTGCTCATAGGTCCCGCGGTAGTCCGTGATTGTGCCGTTTTCGAGCAGCCAGATGCGGGTGGCAAATTTCTCGATGAAGTACCGGTCGTGCGACACGAACAGCAGCGCCTGCGTATAGTCGCTCAGTGCGTCCTCGATCCACTCGCGGCTGGCAATGTCGAGGTGGTTCGTCGGCTCGTCGAGGATGAGGAAGTTGATCTCCCGGCGCATGAGCATGCACAGCCGCAGCCGGGACAGCTCACCGCCCGAGAGCGCCGACACGGGCTTGAGCACGTCCTCGCCGCAAAATCCGTAGGCGCCGAGCTGGTCACGTGCCTCCTGCGGCGTGCACTTGCACTCGTAGAGCATCGTGTCGAGCATGGAGCGCTCCGGCACGGCGAAGCGGACGATCTGCGGCAGGTACGCCGTGCGCACGGAGGGCCCGCGCTGCACCCAGCCGGTATCCGGCGTCTCTTCGTTCATGACGAGCCGCAGAAACGTCGTCTTGCCGGCGCCGTTGTCGCCGATGAGGGCGATGCGCTCGCCGCCGGTCACGGTCAGGTCGAGGTCGTGAAAGAGCGTCCGCTCGCCGTAGCGCTTGCCCAGACCCGACATGGTCAGCACGTCGTCACCGCGGAATTCCTGCGCCGTGAAGTGCACGTTGAGCTTGCGTGCCTCGGTCGGCCGCTCGGTCGTTTCGAGCTTTTCCATGCGCTTTTCGATGGAAAACGCGCGCTTGTGCAGCTTGTCGTTGCCCATGAAGGCCCAGAGGTGCAGCTTGGCCGCCGCCTCCGTGAGCTGCTGGAGCTTGGCCTGATCTTTCTCGTATTTTTTGAGCTGCTCGTCAAAGCGGCGCTGCCGCTCGACGACGTAAAAGCTGTAGTTGCCGCTGTAAAACTCCGCCTGCCCGGACGTAAAGTCGATCGAGCGCTGCACGACGCGGTCGAGAAAATACCGGTCGTGGCTGATGACGAGCACCGTGCCGCGAAAATGCAGCAGGTACGCCTCCAGCCACTCGGTCGCGCGCAGGTCGAGGTGGTTCGTCGGCTCGTCGAGCAGGAGAATGTCCGTGTCCTCGAGGATGAGCCGCGCGAGGTTCACGCGCGTTTTCTCCCCGCCGGAGAGACTGTCGAACGGCTGCGCGCGCATCGCGGCCGGGATGTCCAGACCGTTGGCGACGCGGTTGCGCTCGTGTTCCATGTCGTACCCGCCGAGACGGCGGAAATTTTCCGACAGGCGGTCGTACTCCGAGAGCAGGGCGGGGGAGTCGTCCGTCGCCATGCGCGCGGTGAGCTCGTTCATGCGCGCTTCCATGTCGTAGAGCCGCCGGTGCGCCTCGCGCAGCACGTCCTCCGTCGTCCAGCCGTCGGGGTAGACGGGGATCTGCGAGATCAGCCCCAGCCGCCGCCCGGAGGCGATGGACACGGTGCCGGCGTCCGGCTGCAGCTCGCCCGAGAGGATGCGGAAAAACGTCGTCTTGCCGCAGCCGTTGCGCCCGAGGATGCCCACGCGCTCGCCGGCATTGACGTCGAATGTGATACCTTTTAATATATCGTTGCCCTGCTCAAAGCCCTTGACGAGCCCGCGGACGGATAGATCGATCATGTGTGACTCCTAAATTACTTGTTCACGGCCGCCTGCAGCACGGTGTTGGCCACAGCGCCCGCATTCGTCAGGCCGCCGCCGGCGTTCTCCACCAGCACGACGAAGGCGTACGGGTGCGCATCGTCGAGCAAAAAGCCCGTGAACCAGGCGTGCGACGTGCCGTCGCCCACCTCGGCGGTGCCGGTCTTGGCGCAGAGGTTCAGGCCCGGGAAGCGGTTCGTGCCGTAGTGGGCCGAGACGTTGTAGTTCATCATGTCGCGCAGCTTGTTGGCGGTCGCGGTGCTCAGCAGGCTCGTGGTCGAGCCGCTGGGTGTGTCGAGCAGCAGCGATGGTTCCACGACGCTGCCGCCGTTGGCGATGGCCGAGACGTAGCGCAGCATGGAGTACGGGCAGATGAGGTCCTCGTACTGGCCGATGCCCGACCAGGCGAGGTTCGCGCTGCCGGACGCACCCTTGGTGAAGCTGCCGGCCATCGTCGGGATGCCGCTCAGCGACTGGGAATCGAGGAAGCCGAACTTCTTGGCGTAGCTCTCGATGGTGTCCGCCCCGAGCTCGAGCGAGATCTGCGCGAACGCGCAGTTGCAGGAGTTGGCCAGCGCGTCCTCAAACGTCTGGCTGCCGTGCACGCCCGTGCACTTGACGCTCACGCCGTTGACGTCCAGACTGCCCGCGCAGGAGAAGCGGCGGCTGTCGATGTCCTTGATGTTCTCGATCGCGGCGGCGGAGGTGATGAGCTTGAAGATGGAGCCCGGCGTGAACGAGCCGTTGATGCAGCGGTTGATGTATGCGCCGTCCGGCACGTCGCCGTCAACGGCCGGGTCGATGCTCGGCCCGGAGACCATGCACAGCACCTCGCCCGTCTTGTAATTGCTCACGAGCACGGCGCCCTTGCGTCCGGCGAGCGCCTCGTAGGCTGTGACGCACAGGCTTGAATCAAGTGTGAGCGCGACGGTGTGCCCGTCGGTCGCATAGGTGCCGGTGATGGGGTTGTAGCCCGAGAGCTGCTTGGAAAACGCCTTGAGTGCGCCGGTGCCGATGTTGCCGGTGTAGTCGCCGACGGCCTGATAGCAGGCCTTGCGCACGGCGGCGTCCTCGGCGTAGCTGCGCGAGCCGCCGTTGGCCGTTGCGAGCACGACGCCGCTGCGGTCGGTGAGCGTGCCGGTGCTGAGCACGCCGCTGGTATAGACGCTGCTGTTGGCGGCGAAGGTCGCCCACTCGGCGCCGTGTTCGATGTAGCGCACGATGTACACGCCGATGCCGCCGAGCACCAGCACGGCGACGAGCAGCGCGCTCATGGCGCGGCGTTTGACTTTGTTCATGCCTGCGCCTCCTTTTTATTGCGCGATGGCAGCCGCACCACGAAGCTCGCACCGCGTCGGGTGTCTGCCGCCTTGATATAGGCCAGCAGCATCCAGCACGAGAGCATGCTCGACCCGCCCTTGGACACGAACGGGAACGTCACGCCCGTGAACGGCAGGATATCGAGCACGCCGAACACGTTGAGCGACATCTGCACGAGCATGAGCGTCACGGTGGCGCAGCCGGCGATGACGTAGTACGACGAGCGGCCCTGGGCCGCATTCTTGACGGTGAAGATGGCGAGGGCGATGATGGCCAGCATCGCGCACAGCGCCACGATCAGGCCGAGCTCCTCGCACAGCATGCCGAACACCATGTCGGTGTTGGCAGCAAAGATATTTTTCAGCCAGCCGCAGCCTGCGCCCTGCCCGAACAGACCGCCGGAGGCGGCCGCGCTCAGCGCGCGCGTCTGCTGGAAGCCCGCGCCAGAGACGTCCTCCCACACGTGCCCCCAGGTGGCGAAGCGCTGCGCCACGTGCGGCTTGATGCTCAGCACCAGCGTACCCGCCATGGCGGCGGACGCCACGGCCAGCAGCACGGTCGCAATGCTGCCCGAGCGCATGAAGGCGATGACGAGGAACGTCGCAAAGAAGATGAGCGCAGAGCCAAAGTCGCCCATCAGCGCCAGCCCGCCCACGCAGATGGCGGAAAAGGCGATGAACAGCAGGATGCTCTTGCTGCGGAACATCCGGTTGAGCGACGTTGCGCCGACGTAGATGAACGCGACCTTGATCAGTTCCGACGGCTGCAGGGAGAAGCCCGCGATCGTCAGCCAGTTTTTCGCGCCGAACACCTCGCGCGCGGCGAACAGGTTCAGCGCCAGCAGTGCCAGCGAGATGATGGCCGCCGGCCAGCGCAGCGCCTTGACATGGCTCAGGTCGCGCAGCCACCAGCCGAGCAGGAAAAACAGCGCGATGCCCACGATGATGAGGATGATCTCCTTGGTCAGATCGTCCGGCGTGCTCGTCGCGCAGATCTCGAGCCCGAGCGTGCACAGGAAAAACGCGATCGTCTCGACCTCGAAGCCCGAGCGGTCCATCGTGCGCATGAGCACGTAGCAGAACCACTGCGTGAGCGCGAGGGCTGCAAACGACATCAGAATGCCCAGCAGGTGCGCGCTGTCGGCCGAGGACACGAACTCCAGCGCCAGCAGCAGCTGAAACACCGTCAGGAAAAACAGCGTGCCGCCGGCGGAGACCTTCCGTCCGGCGATCGTGCGGCGCTGCTCCTGCACGGCGCGGCGCTCTTCGCTCATGTCGGCGAACTTGAGCATGTGCGTCGAGCAGCGGAGAATGTCGCCGCTGAACACCTGCGTCGGCTCGGTGATCTGTTCGCCGTTGAGGTACACGCCGCCGCTGCGGCTCAGGTCGCTGACGGTCCACTCGCCGGCGTCGTTGCGCATGAGCACGGCGTGGACGTTGGCCACGTCGGGATAGGGCAGCGTGATGTCTGCGCTGCGGGCGCGGCCGATCAGGCACTCCCAGTGCAGCAGGGGATAGACCTTGCCGTCCGGCGTGACGAGATGACCCCAGGTCTCCGGCTCGGCGCGGCCGTAGAACATGGACGCGATACAGCGGATGAGCACGATGAGCGCGATGACCGGCAGAATGAAGTGCGCGGCCTGCGCGGCATAGGCAGTTACGGCAGACACGGCGTCCGCCTCCTTTCC
>OJKI01000533.1_pt1 | contig 14275 bp, 9 predicted proteins | sample 1596431 | NCBI WGS metagenome assembly OJKI01 (sample SAMEA4350165, study PRJEB24818) | metagenome | biome: human; feature: gut; material: faeces | place: Denmark | collected 2013-09 | reverse complement strand
GATATTGTAAGTGCGAAGCGGCGGCGAACACGTTTTTGCTGATAGGTTCGCACCGGAAAATCTGCCTTATAACGCTGCACCGGGGTGGCTTTTGAGCCGATGCAGTGCGGCACTCCGCTTCGCGGAATAAAAAATTGTTTACCTTGCGCAAAAGTGCAGCAAATTTTTGTGCACTTTTGCTGTCGCGCCCCACATGGGGCGCGTGGACAGTACCGCTACGCTGACGTACGATGTGCTTACACGGCGTTGCTATGAGCCACCAAAACACATATCGGATTTCTACATATTTTTTGCAATATTGCAGAGAATATAACCGTACAACAAAAATACGGAGGATCATAGATATGAAAGCAACAGGGATAGTAAGGCGCATTGACGATCTCGGCAGGGTCGTGATCCCGAAGGAGATACGCCGCACAATGCGTATCCGCGAAGGCGACCCGTTGGAGATTTTCACGGACCGCGACGGTGAGGTCATATTCAAAAAGTACTCGCCGATCGGCGAGCTGAGCGATTTTGCGGCGCAAATATGCGACAGCCTGCATCGCTCGACCGATGCAATAGCTGCGGTTTGCGATCGCGACAGCATTATTGCCGTGTCGGGTGCATCCAAGCGCGATTTCATCGACAAGCGAGTGTCGCCGGCGCTTGAGCGCATTATGGAGTCTCGCGGCAGCATACGCTATGACGAAACCGGGCCGATACACGTCATCGACGGCGATGAACGTTACTATGTTTCTGTCGCGTCGCCCATCCTGAGCGAGGGCGACATACTTGGCTGCGTGATATTTGTAAGCCAGAATGCATCTGCCGGCAGCGACATTGAGTTTAAGCTTGCGCAAACGGTGGCATCCTTCCTCGGCAAGCAAATGGAAAGCTGAAAAAAGCAGACGCTCGGCGTCTGCTTTTTTACATATTTGATATCAACGTTCGCTCAGACCTTTGCGAGGAAGCACTCCTGACTTTCAACCTCTGAATAGAGTATCGCCTTGCCCTCGCCGAGGTCATACACGCTTATAACATCGGCGATCGGGTCTGCGGCGTCGGTCTTGAGGAGCGTTGCGCACACATCCTCGCAGCCGGAAAACAGCTCGTCGTTAAAAACGCAGCCGTCCTCGCCCGGATAGAGCGCGGCGTAAAACGTTCCGGCCTCGACGAGATCCTGGAAGAAGTGGCTGCCGTAGCTCAGCTCGGGACGCAGCCCGTGCGAGCTGTACGCAAGCTCGGCGATGCAGTCGAAGCGGTTTATTTCCATGAAATGCACCGGCACGCCGAGGCTTGGTGTAGTCGTTCCCCAGCGCCCGGGGCCGAGCAGGATCGTGCCCTTGTCGCGCAGGAGGCTGTTAAGCTCTCCGAGCCTGCGCGCGACCTGATATTTGCGCTGCTCCGGCAGGGCAAGATAAGGCTCGACCTTGACCATGATGGCATATCTGATCGGCAGGCACACATTGCCGCCCATGAAGTTGCCCTCGGTGCGGAAGTACAGCTCCTTGATCTTAGGCATGACTCCGGATGAACCCACGCCGCGTGTCTGAAGCGGACGGCACTGGAGCAGATTGACGCGGTAATTGCCCTCGGCGTCAAAATTGCAGGCGTACTCAATATCGACGGGGTAATCGTACTTCTCTTCGAGAATGCGCATCGTTTCGGTCATGACTGCGGCGAAGTCCGTGTTTCCGAGAAGCTTGCGAAAGTTGAGAATATCTGGAGCATCGGCGGCGCTCAGCCCCATCTCGCGCAGTCTTGCGGCGGTGGGGTAATCCAGTTCCATGAACAGCGTCGGATCTGCCTTGAGATCCCTTTTGTCGATGCTGTCAACGCTTATCGTCTCAAACTCGTTGTCCTTGAGCCCGATAACGTCCATCTTATGCTGCGAATACTTGTACTCGTCGCCATAAGCCACCATCGGCGGTGCGGTGGGGTTATCCATGTTCAAAAGCCGCGCGTAGTCGTCGGCCTCGCGATCGACCGCGCGCGTACCCATACCAAAAACGAGGCGCAGCATGCCCTTGTTTTCCGATGAGGAGTTCTGCTTGTTGAGATAAAGATTTTTTGAATGCCCCACGCCGGCAATGTGAGGATAGTAGTAGTCGCCGTGAACGTCGCCGCACACGCGCATGACCAGCAGCGCCATCTGCTCGTCACGATCAAGAAGGTTGCGCTCTGCGCGGTATTTGATCGCGTCCGGGTCAACGGTGCTGGCGTAGACCTGCTTGACCGCGCGCTCAAAGACGTCGTAGCGCTCTTTCAGACTGCCTTGATTGGGGCAGAAAACGCTCTCGTATTTTCCGGCGAAGGCGTTGCCGAATCCGTCCTCAAGAATGGAGCTTGAGCGCACGATTATAGGCGACTGACCGAAGTATTCGAGCATGGACATGAACTGCTCCTTGATGCTGGGGGCGAATGTGCCGTTGAGCAGCAGCTCGCGTATGTCGGGAGCGTACTTGAGATAGTCCTCGGCCTCGATCATGTGTATTCGAGAGCCCCACAGGCCGCTCTGCACGGCGTAGGTATAGAAAACGTCCGCGCCGATATAGTACGAATCGTGCGGCTCAATCCGAGAGCTGTACAGCTCCGGAGCTTCGTCGCGCAGAATGTTGCGCGCAAGCAGCATGCCGGCGGCCTTGCCTCCGATACAGCCGGTGCCGATCTCGCGGTTTTTTATGTACATAAGATCCTTCATGGAGAAGTATTTGCGGCACAGGGCAAAGCGCGTGGGCTCGTTGCCGAGAAGACAGCGCATTATGTTGTCCTTTAAAAGCTTGCCTTCGTCGTCGGTTGGCTCGCGCCCGTCGGCGACGGAGTCAAACATGCTGTCCCAGCAGTCGCGGCGCTCGCCGGTCTGAGTGAAGCGCTCGAATATGGCATAGGTGTCGGCGCTCGAGGTGAGCGTGCGCCATTTCGAGCCGGTGATTTTAAGCGGGAAATAGGTCGTCGTTGTGTTGCGGCCGCGAACCTTTACCGGATGCATGTAAACGCTGCCGTCGAGAGTGCGGATGTTGACAAGCAGCGGCGCTTCCTTGCGGATGCGCGAGATAGTCTCATAGGTGTGCTTTTCATAGTCTATCGGCTGATAGGCTATCGCCTGGCGGCGTATGAGAAACGGGTTTATCAGCAGGAAAAAGTTCGAGATCATAAGGTCCGAGAACCAATAATTTTGCAGATCCGACAGGCAGTCGAACACGAAAAACGTACCCATAGGCTCCTTGTCGATTATTCTGTGAACCTGCACTGCGAAGGTCTCGAAGCCCACTCGCGGATCGAGCCTGTACTCCTGCACATTTGCGCCGCCCTGGCAGAGCGCGGCTGTGTCCATGATCTCTTCGTGGTCGGCAAAGCGTATGTATGCTATGCGCTTGCCCTGACGGGCGATGTTGGTTACAAATCTCGTTGCTACGTACATATAGTCGCTGATGTGCTCGCACTGCCATACGACGGTGTCGCCGGGGCGCAGAAAATCTATAGCCTGGTCAAGGCCGTCTATGCCGGTGCTTATGCGGCGTTCTTTATCCATGTCTTTTCCTCCTTGCGTAGTGAAAAATGCGCAGGCCGCCGGAGCAATGCTCCGGCGGCCGTTACTGCCTGATTTATTTGCCCATATCCGCCGGATCCATAAGTTTTACGGTGATATCCAGGGTCCTTCCGTCGCGCCAGACAGTGAATGTCAGCGTGTCGCCGGCATTAAGGCCCTCCTTCGCATCTGAAACGTCGGAGTTTTCAAAAGCGTCCTCGCCGTTGACTTTAGTGATTATATCGCCGCGCTCTATGCCCTTCGCCTCGGCATCCGAGCCTTCGGTGACTGCGCTGACGTACAGCCCCTGCGGAATGTCGTAGTACTGAGCAATGTCCTTGCTCACGGGGCCTACCGTAACGCCGATCGACACCCGGCCGTACACCGCGCCGTCCTCGATAAGCGCCTGAACAATGCTCTCGACAGTGTCGGACGGTATTGCAAAGCCGAGACCTTCAACTCCCGAACCGAAGGATGAGATCATCTTCATGTTCGTTATACCGATGACCTGACCGCGGCTGTTGAACAGTGGGCCGCCGGAGTTGCCTTCGTTGATGGAGGCGTCGGTTTGGATAAGAGTCATTGTCGCGCCGTTGTAGTTTATCTCACGGTTGAGTGCGGAAACTATTCCGCGTGTCATGGTAAGACGCAGGTCGGGGGAGAGAGGGTTGCCGATGGCGGCAACACTGTCGCCGACGCTGAGGGTTGAGCTTGAGGCAAATTCGGCGGCTGAAAGGCCTGTCGCGTCGATCTTTATTACGGCAATATCGCTGGACGCGTCAAAGCCGATGAGCTTTGCTTCGTGCTCGCTGCCGTCGTATAAAACCACCGTGGCCGAGTCGCCGTCGTCAAGAACGTGCGTGTTTGTGATGATATACCCGTCCTCGGAGGCGATAACGCCGCTGCCCCAGGCGTAATAGTCCTCACTCTCGCTGTCATTATAGACCTTGATGCCGACAACGGAGGGGCTGCACTTTTCATAGATCGTGCTGAAATCGAGCGAAGCGCCATCGCTGCCGTTTTTGATTGTAAGGCTGCCGCGGTCGTCGGCAAGGGGGATGCGCACCTCCGCCGACGCCGTCGGAGCATCGGTTCCGTAGAGTTTGTCGAAATAAACGTGCCAGTCCGAGGGCTTACCGTCGGCGTTATAGTCTATTACGTCCGAGCCGAAGCCGCCTGCTATGAGGGCTATGCCGGCGATGAACACACACAGACATACTATCAGCGCGATAACGCGCGTTTTCCTGTTTCCGTTGGGCAAATTTGCCGCAGGCTGCCGATCCTGAGCGCCCGTCTGTGAGCTCGGCTTATACCAGTCGTTGCCGTTAGTGTCATACCAGCCCATTAATTTCTCCAATCTGCCGCGGCATGCGGCTTACTTTCGTTCTGCTTTTTCTTTTTTCTGCTTCGCCGGCGCGAGGGGAAGCGTAAACACAAACACCGTCACTCCGTCGCGGCTGGACACAGCGACCTCTTCGCCGTGACTGTTGACGATCTTTTTTACAAGATACAGGCCGAGACCTACGCCGTCTTTATCCAGACTTCGCGAGCGGTCGGATTTGTGGAAGCGATCGAAGATGTACGGCAGATCGTCTTCCGGGATAGGTTCGCCGATGTTTTTTATCGAAACATAGGCCTTTGAGCCTTTTTTGTATAGTCTTATGGTTATCGTACTGCCGGGCGAGGCGAACTTCATTGCGTTGTCGGTGATGTTATATATGACCTGCGTTATGGAGTCACGCTCGGCAAAGACCACAATGGGGTCTTCCGGAAGCTGCGGATCGACGTCAAGATTTTTCTCCTTGGCTCTGCTCTCAAAGCACAGAAGGCATTGCAGCAGAAGCACGGAAAGGTCAAAGCGGCTGCGCTTGGAAAGATCGACGGCATCGCTCTCGGCCTGGCTGAGGTCGAGCATGCTGCGCACAAGTCGTGAAAGACGCCGCGTTTCGTCGGCAATTTTGCGCAGATATTTTTCCTCCTGCTCGTGCGGTATCGTTCCGTCAAGTATGCCGTCGGCAAAGCCGGCGATGGTGGTCATCGGGGTTCGCAGCTCGTGTGAGACATTTGCGATGAACTCCTGACGCTTGTTGTCGCTTTTCTCGAGCGTGTCGGCCATTGAGTTGAACGACTCAATAAGCGTTCCGATCTCGTCGTCGCGCTTTTCCTTTGTTTTGACACGCACCGAAAAATCTCCGAGAGCAAACTTACGCGCGGCAAGCGTCAACTCGTCAAGTGGCTCGGCCATCTTCTTTGAGTAGACAAGGCTCATGAGTATCGCAACGAGCACGACCGCTATCGCGACGGCCAATGCAACGCCGAAAAAGGCCTGCCAGTTGTTCATTATGTTGAACTCATCGGACGCGACAAAGACATAGCCGAGCGTTTCGTTATCCGAGACTATCGGCTTTGCAACGACGTATTGCTGCTCGGAATAAAAGCCCATGAGCGTCGTCATACTGTCAAACTCGCTGCCGGAGCTTACGGCCTGCATGACCGACGGATCAAGCTGCTTGCCCTGATGCTTTGCGCAATACAGGGTCAAATCGGAACAGGACAGCACAAGACCGTCCTGATCGCAGATAAATATGTGGCTCGACGTGACATTCGCGATCGGGCTTATTGTTAAGCGCAGATTCCAGCTCCCGAGCGTTTCCTGCTTTGAAAGAGCAAGCGCGGATCTTATGACCTCGTCTGCGCTGGCGTTCATTCTTTCCCTTGTGGAGTTTATAAGATAATTCCTGCCGATGAAGAAGAACGATGCGCCGATCAGCGCAAACGAGACGAAAACAAGAAGCGCCGTCGCAAGAAAATTGCGTAAGTATATGCTCTTCATACAGAGCCTGCTCCTTTTATTTTACGACTTCGAATTTATAACCAACGCCCCAAACGGTCTGCAGTGACCACTGAGGAGAAACACCCTCGAGCTTTTCCCTCAGACGCTTGATGTGAACGTCAACGGTGCGCGAATCGCCGAAGTAATCGAAGCCCCATACCTCGTCAAGCAGCTGGTTGCGCGTAAAAACAATGTTGGGCGATGCTGCAAGATGATACAGCAGCTCCATCTCTTTGGGCGGAGTGTCTACCTTCACTCCGTCAACTATAAGCTCATAGGAGTCAAGGTTCACGATAAGCTTATCGTAGCAGAGCTTTTTCTCTTTGGGCGCGTTGTCGGTCTCCGAACGGCGCATGACCGCGTGGATGCGCGCAAGTAGCTCCTTGACTTCAAAGGGCTTTGTGACATAGTCATCCGCGCCGATATCCAGACCTGCGACCTTATCTCCGACAGCGCCCTTTGCGGTCAGCATAATGATGGGAACCGACGAGGTCTTGCGAATCTCGCGGCAAACCTGCATGCCGTCCATAACTGGCATCATGACATCAAGCAGCACAAGGTCGGGCGCTGTCTCGTTGAACATCTCAATACCGCGTCCGCCGTCGTGCGCGATGCTGACCTCAAAGCCGTCCTTTTCAAGATAAAGCATAAGAAGCTCGGCAATATTAACGTCGTCTTCAACAACAAGGGCTTTTTTGCTCATATTATTTCCCCCTTGGATCAAAATATTATTTGTACTTAATACAAGTATACAGTAATTATACAGATAAAAAAAGAGTTTTAGTTAAAAAACTGTAAAATGGCGAATAAACGGGGATACAAACGCACCGCACGGTTATCCCCCGTGCGGTGCAACTTTTTAGTCTCTGTTAAATTCTCTAAGCTCAAGTCCGGGATTTTTGGTGAGCGCCCAGTTGACGCACCATTCGGAGGTGAACAGCAACAGGTTATTTCCGCGGAAATCCTGGACCCACTTGGTATCGCTCGTGAGGTTCAGATCGTTGGGATTTATGCCCTCGTTATCTATCCAGCGCACGACCTCATACGGCATGCTGCGGCGGCGAACGTCAACGCCGTACTCGTTTTTCAGCCTGTATTCAAGCACCTCCAGCTGAAGTATGCCGACGACGCCGACGATGATCTCCTCAACGCCGGTGTACGGCTCGTGGAATATCTGTATCGCGCCCTCCTGCGCTATCTGCATGATGCCCTTTTCAAACTGCTTGCGCTTCATCGTGTCGATACGCTCAACACCTGCAAAAATCTCGGGAGCGAAGGTCGGTATGCCCTCAAACTCCACCTTCATGGACTTGTCGCATATCGTGTCGCCGATCGAGAAAATGCCGGGGTCGAACACGCCGATGATGTCACCTGCGTAGGCCTCGTTTATTATCGCGCGCTCCTGCGCCATAAGCTGCTGCGGCTGCGCAAGACGTATGACCTTGCCGCCCTGAACGTGGAAATATTCCTTGTCGCGCTCAAACTTGCCCGAGCATATGCGCATGAAAGCAATCCTGTCGCGGTGGGCCTTGTTCATGTTTGCCTGGATCTTGAAAACAAAGGCGGAGAACTTGTCGGCGAACGGATCGACGATCTCGTCGCCGGCCTTGCGCGGCAGGGGAGGCATGGTCATGTCAAGAAAGCTCTCCAAAAACGGCTCAATGCCGAAGTTGTTGAGCGCCGAGCCGAAGAACACGGGGCTGAGCTTGCCGTCGCGCACCTGATCAATGTCGAATTCATAGCCTGCGCCGTCGAGCAGCTCAACATCGTCGCACAGTGTCCTGCGCAGCTTTTCGCCGATGAGACTGTCGAGCGTTTCGGTGTCGTCAAGGCTGCATTCGATAGCCTTGATCTTGTCCTGACCGCGGTGGAACTCGTTAAAGGCGAGGATCTCGCGCTTTTCGCGGTCATAAACACCCTTGAAGTCGATGCCGCAGCCGATGGGCCAGTTCATCGGATAGGTGCCGATGCCGAACTCCTGCTCCAGCTCCTCCATAAGATCGTAGGGGCTTCGCGCCTCACGGTCGAGCTTATTTATAAAGGTGAAGATGGGGATATTGCGCATTGCGCATATCTTGAAAAGCTTTCTGGTCTGCGGCTCGATGCCCTTTGCCGCGTCGATGACCATGACCGCGCTGTCGGCGGCCATAAGGGTGCGGTAGGTGTCCTCGGAAAAGTCCTGATGTCCAGGAGTGTCGAGGATATTTATGCAGTAGCCGTTATACTCAAACTGCATGACCGAGGAGCTTATTGATATTCCGCGCTGCTTTTCAAGCTCCATCCAGTCGGACACCGCGTGACGTGCCGTGGCCTTGCCCTTGACGGAGCCTGCAAGCTGTATCGCCCCACCGTAGAGCAGCAGCTTTTCGGTAAGCGTTGTTTTGCCGGCGTCAGGGTGCGAGATGATAGCAAACGTTCTGCGCCGTTCGATTTCCTTTCTTATATCAGCCATATATGCTTCTCTCCAAATATTTTTTCACATAGAATAATATACTATCATATATACGCTGCAAAAGCAAAGCTTTTGTGCATAATAAAACCGGTCTTGACGACCGGTTTTAATCATCGTTTTCGATAACGCTCACGATTTTGGTCGGAGTGGGATCGGCGCTGTGCCGTGCGCGGCTTAAAACTATGGCGATCACTATGCCGAGTATCGCCGCGCCGAAGGCCACGGCAATGCACACCGATTCGCTCAGCGAGAGCGCCGCGGCTATGACATAGCCTAAAATGAGCATAACAAGCGGCAGAACGTAGATCGCAAGCGCGCCCTTCACGACGCCCTTCGTCGGCGTTTCGATCATAACGTGCTGGCCGCGATGCGCTCCAATTGGATTCTGCACGACGGATTTCATGAGGTGCTCGTACTTGCACTCGTTGCAGCCGTTGCAGTCGCCGCCGCATATGCCGAGCCTCTCGACGACGACCTCGGCAAGCCCGTCATCACGATTCTTTGTTATAATTGCTTCCTGAAACATTAATCATCACCTTTACAAATTATACACCTTATTATCACTTGTAGCAAGTGGGGGTTTATGTTATACTTGCTGGTGAAGATAAACAGGAGGTGGCTGCTGTGCCCAGTGTGCTCAACCTTAAAAAATCAAACTGCAAGAATTGCCACAGATGCATAAGAAAATGCCCGGTCAAGTCCATACGCTTCACGGGACATCAGGCGCATATAATAAGCGACGAGTGTATCCTGTGCGGCCAGTGCTTTGTCGTCTGTCCGCAGGAGGCAAAGGAGATCATTGACGATCGAGAGAGAGTCGGCGTGATGCTCCAGGGAAAAGCGCCCGTAATAGCGAGCTTTGACCCGTCCTTCTATGCCTGCTGGGAGGGCTGCGGAGCAAACTCGGTTCGCAAGGCGCTCATCGAGCTTGGCTTCACCGACGCCGAGGAGACCGCCATAGGCGCGACGATAGTAAAGCGCGAATACGAGCGGCTGCTGCGCGAGGCAAAGCAGGATGTTATCATAACCTCGGCCTGCGCGTCGCTGAACCTGCTTATCGAAAAGCATTTTCCCGATCTGCGGCAGTATCTGGCTCCCGTCGTGTCGCCGATGATAGCGCACGCGATGGATATAAAGCGCCGCATGCCGGAGGCAAAGGTAGTTTTCATCGGTCCCTGCGTCGCAAAAAAGCAGGAGTACGAGGGAACGTGCGTTGATGCGGTCCTCACGTTCGAGGAGTTTGATCAGATGCGCATATCCGCCGGCATTGAGATCGAGCACGAATTCGGCGAAAGCTTCCCCGGCAGGGCGCGCAGCTTCCCGGTCACGGGCGGCATAATAAGAAGCATGGATATACCCGACACGGGCTATCAGTGCATCGCGACAAACGGTCCGAAAAACTGCATGAACGCGCTAAACGACCTCCAAAACGGCAATATCCATAAGTGCTTTATCGAGCTTGCCATGTGCGACGGAAGCTGCATAGAAGGCCCCATTATGGAAAAGTACATAAATTCCCCGATCCGGCATATATACTCGGTCTGGAGCAATGTCGGCAAGGAGGATTTTGACGTTCCGCAGCCGGAGCCTGAGCAGTTGAGAACGCAGTATATCGGAACTCCGGTGCATAAAAAAACTCCGAGCGAGGCCGAGATACGCGAGATATTGTCCAAGCTCGGCAAAAACACAAAGGCCGATGAGCTCAACTGCGGCTCCTGCGGCTATAACACCTGCCGCGACAAGGCTATCGCGATCTACCGCGGCACCGCCGACTACAGCATGTGTCTGCCATTTATCATGGATAAGGCCGAGCGCTTCAGCACCAAAATACTCAACAATATGCCCAGCGGCGTTGTTGTCGTCAACGAGGATCTTGAGGTGCAGCAGCTAAACCGCACGGCCATGCGCATGCTCAATATCAGCCACGAATCCGACGTTCTGGGCGACAGCGTTGTAAGAGTGCTCGACACGGCGCCGTTTTTCACCTGCCTTGAGACGGGCAAAAGCGTAAAAAAGCTGCGCGGATATTTTTCCGATTACGAAAAGTACTTTGAGCAGACCATAGTGTACGACCGCTCGTCAAAGATACTTATCGACATCATCTCCGACGTCACCGAGGAAGAGAAAGAGTCCATGCGCCGCAAGGCCATAAGTCAGAAAACGGCGGAGATCACCAACAACGTCATTGAAAATCAGATGCGCATCGTTCAGGAGATCGCCTCGCTCCTCGGCGAGACTACGGCCGAGACGAAGATCGCCCTGACGAGGCTGAAGGAGTCGCTGAGCCTTGAAGAAGAATAATCTTTGCAGCGAGATAGCGTATATGAGCCTTAACCACGACGGCGAGCAGCTGTGCGGCGACCACGTCGAGATCGTTGAAAACGAAAACTCGACCATTGTTGTTCTTGCCGACGGACTTGGAAGCGGAGTTAAGGCGAGTATACTCTCAACGCTCACATCAACGATAATATCCACCATGCTTGCCGCAGGGCTTGATATCCGCGACGCTGTCGAAACCATTGCCGACACGCTGCCGATATGTTCCGAGCGGAAAACGGCGTTTTCGACCTTCACAATAATAAGGCTTGAGGATAATGCCCATGCGGACATAATCCAGTACGAAAATCCGAACGTTATTCTTATCCGCAACGGAGAGCAGTATGAGTTTCCGCTTTCGACGATGAAGATCGGCGAAAAGACGATATACCGCTCAAGCTTCGAGCTTGCCGACGGAGATATGTTCATTGCGCTCAGCGACGGTATGCTGTACGCAAGCGATAACGGTGTGCTCAACTCATCCTGGGACAGGGACGCGATAGCAAAATTCATGGAGCCGCTGAGCGAATCGGGACTTACATCGAACGTGCTCGCAAACCTCCTGATGGAGGAGACCAACAAGCTGTATGGCGGAAAGCCCTTTGACGATGCAACGACGTGCATAGTTAAGATCCGCCAGCGCCAGACGGTCAATATAGCCATCGGACCGCCGGAGAATATCAGCGATAACCACCGCATGATGGCGCTGTTTTTCGCAAAGGAAGGCAAGCACATCGTCTGCGGAGGAACTACCTCGAAGATCGCCGCGGAATATCTGCACACAACGGTGCAGACGGAATACACCTCGCCCGATCCGGATATACCGCCGATATCTCATGTTCAGGGCATTGATCTTGTGACCGAGGGCATTATAACCGTTGACCGAATTCTGGCCTATTCAAAGGACTATGTGAAGGATAACCGCAGCTTTGAAAAATGGTGCTATAAGAAAGACGGCGCGTCGCTTGCGGCACGCATACTTTTTGAGGATGCAACGGATATAAACATGTTCATCGGCCATGCCGCAAACCCGGCGCATGACGGACTGCCCATTAACTTCAACGTCAAAATGCAGATACTCAAGCAGCTTTCAAATAATCTGCAAAAAATGGGCAAGCGCGTGAAAATACACGATTTTTAATGTAAAAACGGCTCTCACAGAGAGCCGTTTTGCTATAGCTATATGAGTATATCGGCTTTGCTGACATTTCCCCAGTCAAACTCGGAAACGAGCTCTGCGGCTGAATGCGGTGATCCGTCCGAGATTCCCAAAAGCCCGGCGATATAACCGATGATCTCATCGGGAGCGTGCGTTTTCAGAAGTGCCTCGGCGCCAAGCTCGCCGTAGCGCTTTGAAAGCTTCCTGCCGTCGGCACCGACTATAAGAGGAGCGTGATAATATTTCGGCGCATCGCCGCCTAATTCGGAAATGAGCCATATCTGCCGCGCCGTTGACGAGAGCAGATCGCGTCCTCGCACAACGCGAGTAACGCCCATGTCCATATCGTCAAACGAAACCGCAAGCTGATATGCATAAACGCCGTCCGAGCGCTTTATAATAAAGTCGCCGCCGTCGGCGAGGTTTTCGGAAAACTTGCCGTAATGCCCGTCGCAAAAGCTTATCGTTTTGTCCGGAACTTTTATCTTCCATGCGGCCTTTCGCCCGGCTGCTTCAAGCTCACGCCGCTCGGAAAAATTCAGGTGCCGGCATTTGCAGCCCGAATCGCTGCGGTGCTCGCCGGGGTGCGGAGCGGAGGCGGCGAGCCGCTCGCTGCGGCTGCAATAGCATGGGTAGAGCATGTCCCGGTGCAGCAGCAGGTCAAACACCTCGTCGTACTTAGAGCTTCTTTGACTCTGCGAATATTCACTGTCCGGGTACCCTGCGTCCCAGTCAAGGCCGAGAGCCTTCAGGGCAAGAGCAATGCTCTGCTCGCTTTCCTTGCTGCTGCGGTCGGGGTCGAGATCTTCCATGCGGAAGATAAGTCTTCCGCCCACGCTGCGTGCATCGAGCCATGCCAAAAGAGAGGACGATAAATTCCCGATATGCAGCTGCCCGCTCGGACTTGGTGCAAACCTGCCGGTTTGAATTGGCTGTTTATACATAATTGAGCCCCTGAGTATAGTTTAGTACAGACTTGGTACTTATATATAAGCACATTTCGACAAAAAAATAAATATTTATCTATCTTTTTTCCTGAACATGTGATATAGTAAATGCAAATAATATTGCATACAAGATGCTATGAGAAAGAGGTAACATAATGGCGAGCTCAACAAAAGAGGCATTGGGGAATGCCTTGAAGAAAATGCTGTCGGTAAAGCCTATCGACAAAATAACCGTCAAGGACCTTGTTGAGGAGTGCGGCGTAAACCGCCAGACTTTCTATTATCATTTTGATGATGTTTATGATCTGCTCGAGTGGGTGTTTGAAGAGGATACGAACAAGGCTCTTCCGCATGAAATATTCTACGATAAATGGCGCGAAAACGTCATCGAGTGGTTCCAGTATCTTCAGGATAACCGCAGCTTCGTTCTGAACATCTTCAATTCGCAGAACCGCGCGTATCTGCTGAGATACTTCAAGGGACGCCTGCACTACTGCGTTCACAGCTTCGCGGCCATCTGCGCTGAGGGTAAAAACATCGAGTGGTCAGACCTTGAGTTTGTGTGCGAGTTCTATGTCAACGCAGCCATCGGCTGGATATCGCAGTGGTTTGACATGGGCATGCCTCCGCTTGACGAGCACGACAGAGAGCGCTATATCAAGATCCTTGACGGCAGCACCGAAAACCTGCTGGCAAGATTCCAGAAAGATTGAAATTATTATTAAATTTGGCCTTCCGAGCATTCGGAAGGCCTTTTCGTGTTGAAAGATATATAATTTCGCGATATAATATTCTATTATGCACAGCGATAGGAGCGCTAATATGAAAGAGCAGAAAACCAATGTAATGCGTCTGCTTGAGCAGAAGAAAATAAAGTACACGCCGCACGAATATCCGCACGGCGACGATGCCGTTGACGGAGCAACGGTCGCCGCGATATGCGGACTTGACCCGTCGCAGGTGTTCAAGACTCTTGTTGCGCGCGGCGCGAGCAAGAGCATATATGTCTTTGATGTTCCCGTTACGGGTGAGCTTGACCTCAAAAAGGCTGCAAAGG
>OJKI01000528.1_pt1 | contig 14318 bp, 3 predicted proteins | sample 1596431 | NCBI WGS metagenome assembly OJKI01 (sample SAMEA4350165, study PRJEB24818) | metagenome | biome: human; feature: gut; material: faeces | place: Denmark | collected 2013-09 | reverse complement strand
GACCTGTACATAAGTGAAATGCATTTTCATTAATTTCTATTACGCTATCCGGTATATCAATCGTAAGGTTAACTCCAGCAAAACAAAGTGCCTCTTCATCAATGTATTTAACACCATTTTCCAGAACTATTAAATCCAAGCGCTCGCAATCTTGAAACAGCCATGGTTCAATACGTTCGACGCTGCCCGGAATGGTAATATCTGTGAGTGACCAACAACTAGCAAATGCATAGCTTCCGATATAAGTAACACCATAAGGAATATTCACGCTTCTGAGGCTATAACAGTCTGCAAAGGCATTCCCTTCAATACTTGTTACGCTATCTGGAATGGTTATGCTTATAAGACTGTTACAAGCGCAGAAAGCAGACTCACCAATACGCGTCACACCATTGCCAATATCAACGCTCGTAAGATTAAAACAGGAATGGAACACAGAATTACCAAGGTGTGTCACGCTGTCTGGAATGGTTATGTCCGTAATACTCTTACAGCCAAAAAATGCTGAGTTTCCTATACTTGTGACGCTATCCGGAATCGTTACACTCATAAGACTCTCACAGCAGTCAAACGCCGCATCTCCTATACTTGTGACACCATTAGGAATTGTTATACTCGTGAGACTGGTGCAATTTTGAAATGCTCCGCTTTCGATACTCGTAACATTATCACCAATTGTTACACTCTGGAGATTTGTACAATTCGCAAAAGCAAATTCTCCGATAGTTCTAACATTATTTCCGATAACTGCTGAGTTAATATTTTCATTTCCCGCAAACACACCATCAGCTATTTTTGTAACCGGATATTTGCCTATCTTTGACGGGATGTCGACATATGAAAGACTTTTATCTTTCAGCCCCGTTATTTCAATATATTTCGGACTGCCATCACGTAAAGCAAGGGTAAAATACGGCGAACTAATTACCCATGCGTCGTTTGTCATTTCTACAGCTTCGTTCCCGAAATAATAATTATAACTCTGTTCTGATGTAAGCTTGAGACCTATCATACAATATTTTATCATATAGTTATAATTATTTCTTCTGGTTTGTTGAAAGCTATCCAAGGTTTCAACAGCGGATTCATAATCTCCTTTTGCATTATATAGCCAGACCAGCACCCCTTTAAGATATCCGCCTGTATAAAGATTTTTCAAAAATTCCTTCATACAGTCACAGTCAACTTCCGTTATTAAATTGAAATATAAATCAACTGATTTTGTAAATATCTGCGCGTAATAATTATTCTCTGTATTAACAAAATTGCTTTCCGCCTTACGTGCTACACCACGCGCAAGCAACTGTAAAGTTTCAAGCTTGTTCATAACATAAAGCTGTTCACAAACATCATCTGTCGCAAAGAATATATTACAAATAGTTTTTACAACAGACAAGCCGGTAAAAATAGCAGCTACAACTGGATTTCCCTTGCACAGTGCTTTGATTCCTTCCTTTATACCTGTTTCCAAAATCCATTTTGCAGTTGTTTCTACGCCCAACATTAAAGATACATTTGCAAAATTATCTTCATTCATGCTAGCCCCAATAAGCCTGTCTAATGCAGCACGCATATCAGAGTCATTTACAGTTTGCTCATTCATAAGGCGCATTTCGGCAAGCCATTCTTTTGAATACTCGTCAATATCAAGCAGCTTAGAATAAGCAACAACCTTCTGAATTATTTCGGTTATTCTTTTTGTATACTTTATAATATATCCAATTGCTCCCGTTATTTTTTCTGTTTTGTCGGGATACAATTTTTTTACCGCCTGTTTGAGACCCTCTTCTGCTTTTTTCGCATCCTCAGCAGTTGTTATTTCATCTCCTACATCGCAAAGATCATAAAACATATCTCTGAGATCTTTTGTTTCACCGGCAACCTCACTTTTTAAGGCTTTAGTCCAATTATTATCTTCAAGACTTTTTTCAAGGGCGGACAGCAAAAGCGTCTCACAATAATCTTCGCCCTTCATAATCTTATCAATAGCACTGCTGGGACTACCGCCCAACGAGTACATTTCCCATGCTACCATTTCAGCTTTAAGTGCCTTATCTTCTCTTACAGAATTCAGTATATCTAATGAAGGACTGTATATATCATCTTTAATATAATAATTATAAATATCATTTGCCGTATTTCCGGTAACGGCAGCAGATTTCGGATAGTCCTTCGTTCCGGCTATATACTGAGCTTTCAGCACTTCATAGTCAATAATATCAGTTTTACCGGCCGCCTCTGCTTTGGGTGCAAAAAGGCTCGCAAAATCAATGCCCGCAAGCGCGCTCAAAGGCGCCGCGCCGAGCAACATGATAAAGGCCAATGTCAACGCCAAAAGCGATTTGAAAATGTTTTTGTGTTTTATTTTCATTGCTTTTCCTCCGTTTTATTTTCATTATTGGAGATTGGTTTATCCAGCCGTACTGCTGCTGTTTTTATAAATCGGAACAAATCACTCCATCGGGCCGAGAACTATTGTCGATTTCCCTGTGCTCTCGTCATAATTCGCAAGGTACTTGCGGAGCTTAACAAGGTCCCTGCCATTTATCTTGCCGTCTCCGTTGACATCGGCGCCGGGCGAAACAGCGACACTTGATTCTCCTTTGTCCTCATCATATGCGGCAAGATACTTTGCAAGCTTAATGGCATCTCTGCCGTTTATTTTGCCGTCTCCGTTGACATCGCCATAGACGAAATCGAGCTTCGGGATAGTCTGCGTTTCTTTCTGTCCGCAGGCAGTGCATTCATGCTCTTGTATTCCCTCGGACTCCGCAGTGGCAGGAGTCACGGTCTGCCAGTCGGAGAATTTGTGTCCTTCTGCGGCCGATATATCAAAATATTTTTCGCACCCGCAAACCGTACATTTTTTAATTTTATATGACGAATGCGTACAATCTCCTTCGACTACTGTGTCGTAATCAACTCCGTATGTATGTCCCGGCGCTTTTGCCGAAGATTCATAACCTTCGCTGCACCTTGTGCATTTATATATCGAAACCGCATCCTCGGTACAGCTGCCTTCGGTCTTCTCTGTCAAAGCAAAATCATGGCCAAGGGCTTCCCCGGTCTGCTCCTCATATTTATCACCGCATTGACAGACATATCCGATACGCCCTGCCTCTGCGCACGAAGCCTCAATTTTATACTCGATTTGATACGAATGTCCTGTCGCGGGTATTTCCTCATCGTATGACTTTGCACAACGGCTGCAAGTCAAAGTAACAGCACCTGCTTTTACGCAAGCTGCCTGATTTTTCAATTCGCGCTTATAGTCATGACCCAGCGCATTCGTCTCGTTATCGGTATAAGATTCATTGCAAAGCGAGCACTTGTGGACGGTATAGCCGCCGCTTTCGCAAGTCGGGGCGACCACTTCGGTTTCAAACGAATGACCCAACGGATCCTTATAATTGTCATAGGTTTTATATCCGCAGACATCGCAGGTATATTGTGTATATCCCTGCGTCTTCTCGGTCGGTTCAACCGTTTTCTCCGAGAATTTGTGTCCAAGCGCCGCGGAATACTCATAATATTGCTCGCCGCAGCTGCACTTATATAAAGTATATCCCCCGTTTTCACAGGTTGGCCGTGCAGAATCCGCCTTTTTGTATGTATGCCCGATTGGCGAAACGAGATTTCCCTTATACGAGCTGCCGCAGGTTTTGCAGACAAACAGTGTATAGCCTTCGTCTGTGCAAGTCGGGGCAACAACAGTGCTGCCATAATTGTGACCTTTGGCATTGACATATGAATCGATATATTCACTGCCGCAGGTTGCGCACACATGGCGTGTATAGCCGTTTTGGGTGCAGGACGGCGCATATCTTTCCGCTGTCCAATGATGTTCTTCTGCTGTCTGATACTGATCAAGCTGCCAGAAGAACTCCGCCCATCGCTCTATATCGTCTCTGTGCTTATTCCAGCTCTCCTTCCCGGTTATCCAGGTTGTAAGATTTATGGCATATGAAAACAATGTGCTGTCGGCATACGCTATATAGTTGTAATCCACAAGTGCCCTGAACGCAGGGTCATTCGCAGAATCAGCCCAGTTGCGATTGGAAACATATGAGTTAAAGAATCCGTATCTTCCGATAAGCTCCTGAGAAATCACAAAAAATATTGCATCCACGCCGATATAAACTTTGTTATAGAACTTCTCTATCTTGCCCGGAACGGCGTCGACGGAATCTATAGTGGCAATTATTCCGGAAGCATTATCAAGAACCTGTTCGGTTATATATATACCCGTATATTTTGAAACCGCGCCCGCCATGATTCCGACAAACGCATCTTCAACCATATCCTTGAGTTTTCCGGCGTAGCTCAACACAAACTCCTGTTCCGGAGTTTTCATACCCTTGAGCTCTTTTTGAAGTCTCTCGATCAATTTGCTGCAGGTAAAATTCTGAACGGCCATGGATTCTTCTACATAGCTGTTTATCGTTCTCTCGGTCACCGTGCAAAAGGCCAAAATATATGCTTTTATTTCATCGACGGTCAGCGACGTATCATAGAGATCGCCGGTAAGCAGTTTATACTGGATATCATTCGTAATATCCACCTTTGAAAAATCGGTTTTATATATAAATCCGAGAAACTGTTTTGCATCGTCCGGCGAGAGCTTTGGCATATTGGCAATGAAAATATCGCGCTCGGAGGATGACCCGTCGCTTAATCTATTAGAAGATGCCAGATTTGAAATTTTTAAAGCGGGACGAATTCCATTGTAAGTACAGTTAATATGCCAGTAGCGATAGAGGTCGCCGCCGCCGTTTACTCTGCACGCACCATAAGAACAGTTACTAGCAGACCGTAAAATCTGGATCAAACATTCGTTTGACGAATTGACCAACAAGCCCTGACATTTTGCATAGTCGGTGCCCTTCGCCTGACGGGCGGAGTTTGAAGAAAATCCATATGCGGCGTTCTGTATCTCGCTCCACGAGAGCAGAAAAACCTTGTCGTAGGTAGTCTCGCTGTCAAATTTGCTGTAAGAGGCAGAATATGCTCTATTATCTAATTCGGAGGTCAAAATGCTCGCCTTCTGCGAGGAGGAAAAGGCGGTATTATAGAAATCATCGTTGAGCCACGCTCTGATACTACTTGTTGCATAGTCGCTGGCGTAGTGGGTATGCTCTGTGTCATTCCAGTAGGCTGTGTCTCCATACGGATCTGTGCCATAACGGTAGCGTGTGTTGCTGTAAGCCTGAGAGTCAATTATACTCTCGCAAAGGACAAGACCCGTTGTGGGATCGAGAACGCGCCACTTCAGAGGCTCATATTTGAAATAGTATATATTATTTTGAGTATAACCATTATCGACCTGATTTGTAAGACTTGAAGAGGATGAGTAATGTGTATACCATGGTCTGTACTGAGAAAAGGTGACGGCGCGGTATTTTGTGCCGGTATATGTAAAGTCGGCATATTTCATCCAGTCGCCCTGAACCATGATATCAGAATAACTGCCCTCGCTGTAATAACCATAGCTGACCCAGTTTTTCGAAACGCCGTTGAGGGCGGAAACGAGCGACGAATCCGTAACCTCACTCTGCGGATAATAGCCGAACTCGACGATGTCGCCGACCTTGTATGTTTTTCCCGCCGCCTCGGCTTTGGGCGCAAAAAGACCTGCCCAATCTACACCGGCGAGCTCACCGATAGGCAATACGCCGAGCACCATGATAAATGCCAGCGTCAACGCGAGAAAAGATTTCAGCGTATTCTTTTTCTTCGTTTCCATTGCATACCCTCCGTTTTTATTCTCGGCATCGTGGTTGAAATGCAAAATTCAAGTATAACCTTCTGCTTACACCAATATTTTTGCATTAACCGCACAGAAGCCAAGCGAGTATTTTGTACAAATGTATAATAATTACTTATTTTTTATTTGTCAATATCCTTGGTATGAACAAGCAAAAACGCGGTATGAACGAGCTGTATTTTTTGAATTGCAAATATATGTGCTTTATACAACGCGAAAAATTACCGAAAGCACAAGGCTCAAACAAAAATCGGGTTGCATACTGCAACAAACAATATGCAACCCATTATCACATCATCAGTGTCACAACCGTTTAATGCGACGGACCCAATTTGACTGAAGATTGCCCCGTGCTCTCGTCATAGTTCGCAAGGTACTTGCGGAGTTTGACAAGGTCCCTGCCATTTATCTTGCCGTCTCCGTTGACATCGGCGCCGGGCGAAACAGCGACACTTGATTCTCCTTTGTCCTCATCATATGCGGCAAGATACTTTGCAAGCTTAATGGCATCTCTGCCGTTTATTTTGCCGTCCCCATTGACATCGCCGTAGGTGAAATCGAGCTTCGGAATAACTTCTGTTTCCTTCTCGCCGCAGACCAAGCAGGTGCGCTCGCGCAGGCCCTCCGATTCTGCGGTTGCGGGTTTGGTCACCGTCCAGTCGGAAAACTTGTGTCCGTCCGGCGCAACAATGTCAAAATATTCTTCATGACCGCAAACGGTACAGTTTTTCTTTTTATATCCTGCGTGGGTGCAGTCTCCCTCAACCGTCTCATCATATTCGTCGCCGAATATATGTCCGGGAGCTTTAGTAACAGTATCATACTTGTCCCCACAGTGTGAGCACTCATAGGTTGTTGTTACATTCTTCGTACAACTGCCTTCTGTTTCGCTTATCTTGACATAATCATGTCCAGCTGCAGACGCAGTCTCTTCCTTTTTACGGCTTCCGCATTGGCAAATATATTCGATATATCCGGACTCTGTGCAGGTCGCTTCCTGCTCATGCTCAACAACATAATTATGCCCTGTTTCCGAAATTTCTTCCTCATATGAATCGCCGCATCTTGTGCAGGTATATATAGCCTTGCCTTTTTCTTCGCACGATGACTGTACCTTAATTTCACCCTTATAACTGTGTCCAAGAGCCGCAACCTCACTGTCCGTATAGGTCTCTCCGCAGGTTGAGCAGGTATGTTTTGTGTAGCCCGCCGTCTCACAGCCGGGAGCAACCGTTTCAACAACAAAGGAATGTGAAAGCGGATTTTTAAAATCGTCATATTTTGTTCTTCCGCAGACGCTGCAGTTGTATTGAGTATAACCCTGAGTCTTTTCTGTCGGCTCAACAACAGCTGTCTGCGAATACTTATGGCCTGCGGCAGCCGTGTATTCATAGTACTGCTCTCCGCAGCTGCATTTATAAAGCGTATACCCCGCCTCTTCGCAGTTGGACTCAACAGTCTTTATCACTTTATATGAATGGTTCTTTGCGGGAGTTTCGTTTTCCAAATATGTATCCCCGCAGTTTTTGCACACGCAATAGGTGTAGCCGCTGCTCGTGCAGGTAGGCGCAACAACTGTTTTTTGGTAGTTATGACCCTTGGCGGCAACATATGAATCGGTATATTCCTCGCCGCAGGTTGCGCAGACATGTCTTGTAAAGCCCTGCTTCGTGCAGGAAGGACTGTATTTCTCTTCGCACCAATTGTGTACCTCTGCATTCTGATAGCTGTCAAGCTGCCAGAAAAATTCCGCCCATCGCTCTATGTCGTCTCTGTGCCTGTTCCAGCTCTCCTTGCCGGTTATCCATGTTGTGAGATTAATTGCCTCGGAGAACAGCGTACTGTCCGCATAGGCTATAAAGTTCCAATCAACCAAGACTCTGAATGCCGGATCATCGGCAGAGTCTGCCCACGAACGGTTGGAGACATATGAGTTAAAGAATCCGTATCTTCCTATAAGCTCTTGAGAAATAATAAAGAAAATCGCATCCACGCCGGCATATACTTTGTTATAAAACTTCTCTATTTTTCCCGGAACGGCGTTGACGGAATCTATGGTGGCGATTATCGCCGACGCGTCATCCAAGACCTGTTCGGTTATATATATGCCTGTATATTTTGAAACAGCGCCTGCCATAATGCCGACAAATGCGTCTTCAACAATATCTCTAAGTTTCCCGGCATAGCCAAGCACAAACTCCTGCTCCGGAGTTTTCATGCCTTTGAGTTCCTTTTGAAGCCTCTCGATAAGTTTATTGCAGGTAAAGTTCTGAATCGCCGTTGACTGATCCACATAGCTGTTGACAGTGCGCTCGGTCAAAGTGCAAAAAGCCAGAATATATGCCTTTATCTCGTCCACGCTCAGGTTAGTGTCATACAGGTCTCCGGTGAGCAGCTTATACTGGATATCGTTTGTGATATCCGTTTTGGTAAAATCGGTTTTATATATAAAGCTGAGGAACTGCTTCGCGTCGCTCGGCTCAAGCTTCGGCATATTCGCTATGAACGCATTCCGTTCGCTCGCCGCCGCTGTGGATGCAGCGATTACAGCTGTTAGATTATAAATTCTTAGAGCGGGACGGATTCCATTGGTAGTATCAATAACACGTGAACCATATCTACTAGGATTGCCACTGCCATTAATACTCCACACATGGTCCTCAGAATAGATAACATTGCGCAAGAGCTGGCTAGAATATTCGTTTGACGAGTCAACCCAAAGACCTTGGCACTTTGCATATTCTGTACCCTTTGCCCGGATGGAGGAGGGAGATGTAAAACCATATGCAGTATTTTGCATTTCACTATACGAGAGAATATAAATCTTGTCATAAGTATCCTCGCCATCGAAATGACTATCAACTTCAAAATATGCTTTATTATCCAGTTTGGAGGTGAGAATATTTGCCTGCTGGGAAACGGAGAAGGCGGTGTTATAAAAATTGTAATTGAGCCACTTCCTTATGCTACTCGTGGCGTAATCGCAGGCATAGTGTGCGTTTTCAACGTCGTTACTTCCGTAAAAGTCATGTCCATCAAAATATAGTGTATTGCTGTAAGCCTGGGAGTCGATTGTATTTTCACAAAGGACAAGACCCGTTGCGGGATCGAGCACGCGCCACTTGAGCGGCTCATACTTGAAATAATATGTATTGTAAGGCGTATAGCCGTTATCATCTTGATATGTGCGGTCAGATGAGGATGTACTGAGTGTATCATATGGTCTGTACTGCGTAAAAAACACAGCGCGGTATTTCGCGCCGTTGTAGGTTATATCGGCGTATCTCATCCAGTCACCTCGAACCATGGAGTCATAGCGATAGCCATAGCTTTCATCTCCGCTGTAATAGCCGTAGCTGACCCAGTTTTTCGAGATTTTATCAAGGGTGGAGACTGTGGCGCTGTCCGTGACGCGAGACTGGGGATAAGAGCCGAACTCAATAATATCTCCGACTTTACAGGCAGCTTCCGCCGCCTCGGCTTTGGGCGCAAAAAGGCTCGCAAAATCAATGCCCACAAGCGCGCTCAAGGGCGCCGCGCCGAGCAACATGATAAATGCCAATGTCAACGCCAAAAGCGATTTGAAAATGTTTTTGTGTTTTATTTTCATTGTTTTCCCTCCGTTTTATTTTCATTATTGGAGATTGGTTTATCTATGCAATCACGGCAAAAGCCGAATTATATTCAAACTAGTATAACAGTATTTCATTCGTGCGCGTTTATTTAATTTTAATCCCAAAAACTTTATTTAGGTCAAGTTATCCTCAACCTGTAATATTGATTTTAAAAATCGCTTTGCAGACCGCATCCAAAAAGGATACGGTCTGCATGCGGAAAGCAAAAACGAAGGTTATGCTTTTGAGAAAGTTACGCTGTCCATATTTGTCCAGGTCTTGCCTTCCTTAACGGCAACGCCGAGTATGCTGCCATCGGCAACATTTACTTTAACGGTAAAGACCAGTTTGCCATCCTGCATAACTGCATACTTGTCGGCGTCAAATGTTGCTGTGCCTCCGCCGGGATAGATGAAACGAATCTTTGCGGTATCAGGGCCTGCAACAACGGTGACTGTTATTTTCTTTGCCTTCTCGCCGAGAGAGCTCTTGTCATACGATATGCTGTAAATATTGCTGTCGGTGTTCTTGAGGGTAACGGTGAATGCATATCCTGCGTTCTCCCACTTGTTGTCGAGCTTTGCAAACGCCTTTATCTCGCGGCCTGCGGGAAGAGAAGCATTGACAGTCCAGATCTCATATGCCAGCTCGTCCGATCTCGAGGAGCACTCGGTTCCGTCTGCCCTGTAGCTCTTTATGTCCTTGACTCTGAGAGAATGTCTGCCAAAGGTGCAGGACGAACCGCCGGGAAGAGCAAATCTGATTTTGTCCGCTCTGCCGTTGACGGTGACTGAGAAATCATTCTTCTCAACAGTCGACTGAGTATAGGAAACATTGGTAACCGAACTTTCCTCTGCTCCGAGAACAGTGATGGTGCCGACGGAGGAAGTAACATTCACGTCGTCTTCATCGTAGTTGTAGCATTCATAGGGTCTTGCTTCGATTGTGTACGAACCGGGGGCAGCGGTGTCGAGAACCTTGAATGTCATTGTGACAAGCACGCCGGTGTTTGTGGCGTCTGCCGAGGGGCTCCAGACGAAAGCCTCTTTGAGGTTTCCGGTCTTTGCGCCGATTTCAAAGCCCTCTGTGGCGACCTCGCCGTTAACAGCCTTCACAAGATCAAGAGCGCTTGCGTCATAGTAAAGTCTGACTTTCATGTACATGAAGCCTGGGTTGCTGTCAGCAAGAATCCTGACGGTTATTGTGTCTCCGGGTTTTGCTTCCATGCTTTCGACGGTGAGGTTCAGGCTTCCCGCGGCGCTCGCGTGAATGCAGAACATGGGTACCGTAATAAGGATCATCGCCATTATCACGGCAAAAAACTTCTTCATAATATATCCTCCTTGTTTTGCCGCAGATCGGGTTTTGCAAATAATCCGGTCTGCAGCTGATTTCATAAATTAAAACAAATTACTTGGACGGTCCGAGAACTATCGTGGATTCACCCGTGCTCTCATTGTAGTTTGCAAGATACTTGCGGAGCTTAACGAGGTCTCTGCCGTTTATCTTGCCGTCTCCGTTGACATCGGCGCCGGGCGAAACAGCGACGCTTGATTCTCCTGTGCTTTCATTGTATGCTGCAAGATATTTGGCAAGCTTAACAACATCTCTGCCGTTTATCTTGCCGTCTCCGTTGACATCACCGTAGATGAAATCAACAACGTTTATGCTGCTGCTTACTCCGACAAAGGTAACCTCATCCTCGTTATAGTTATAAGCTTCGACAGGGCTAGCCTTGATGGAGTATTCGCCGACTTCTGCGTTTTCCGCTACCTTGAATTTAAGAGTAACCAGAAGGCCGTCTCCGGTGGCGTCGGACGAAGTGTTCCAAATAAACGCTTCCATAAGGTCGCCGGTTTTTGCACCGATTTCAAATGCATCTGTAGAAACCGTTCCGTTTTCGGCGCCGAGGAATTCAAGAACGCTGGGATCATAATACATTCTGACTTTCATGTACATGAAGCCCGGGTTGTTCTTCACATAGACCTTAACGCTTATCTCGTCTCCCGCGTGCGCAGTGACGGAGTCAACGGTTATCTGGGCTGCCGAAGGATCGGGCTCTTCTTCGACACCTTCGGGGCTGTCATAATCCACTTCTGTAACATTAACATCCATTTCCGCGACAGGGCTTGCATTCATGTTTTCTTTGAATGCAGAAGCCTTGACGACTGCGGATTCGCTCAGCTGAATGGCTTCTTCGGGATCATATGCGGCACTGTTTTCGGTCGGCTCGGAACCGTCCAGCGTATAGCGTATAACTGCTCCGTCCGTATCCGATGAAAGTGTAATATATGCATTGTTGACATATTCATCTTCATACACATCGAAAACCGGGGTTTCCGCGGTTTCGGCGAGCTTGAAGACAGGAGAAACATTCATGTCCGATGTCACATTCCACCACGAGTCGTTCGTGCTCCATGCGACAAATTCATAGCCTGCGGCGGTAGGAATTTCTTCGGGAAGAACCGCGGCGGAACCGTAGCTGACATCTTCTGTGAAGAATATGCTTCCGTCTTTGTTGAGGAAGTTTACTTTATGAGTGATGTCCTCGTAAACAGCTTCGATAATGGTTGAATCGGTTATCGGAGTTGATTTGGGAATGCTCCAACCCACGAACTTCTTTCCCGTTGCAGAGCAGTCGGCAGGATAATCAACCGTGCTGCCGTAGGAGGTTTCTTTTATCGCGACAATCTTGTCGTTAGCCCAATCGACAAAGATGACATTGCACGTTTCGGGAATTGCTTCGGCGCGTATGACCGTGTCGCTGGTTATATTTGTATAAGCGCGATTCCATTTGAATGTATATCCTTCAATCGGATCAAGAGTCGGCGCGACCGCATCCGCTCCGCTCTCCACACTTTGTGTTGAGACGATATGTCCGTCGGTATCAAGGAACTCAACCTTGTATTTGGCCTTGGGCGCCTTTATGTATTCGACGTTGTTCACAAGTCCGTCGGATGTCGCAATGCCGAACGATACTATATAATCGCCCGTGGCTTCGCTTATCTCTTCGCGGGGGATGAAAGAAAAGCTATATGAGTTGCCTTTGCCGAGAGTGATCTGACCGATATATTCTATTTGGCTTTCGGTGGGATCGGTGTTCCTGTTTTTGTATACAAGAACGGTTGCTTTCTTTCCGGAAAAGTCCGTGTTGATGCCGGTGAGCTGACCGGAAATATTATAGGAAGTTCCGCTTGTGTTTTCGGTTACAATATAGTCCGATGAAGTGGTCTGGCTGGATTTCATAAGATCGCGGTATCTGTAGACCGTTCTCTTTTCAACCTGTCTTGTGCTGCTTGCGGTATAGACCGTGTCACTCCAATCGGAATAGTTGCCCCATTTCCAGTAAGAATATATAGTTGTCTTGCTTCTTGTGCGGTAGCTGTACTGAGTTTTTTGACCGTCATAGTAGTAGCTGCCGCAGCCTTTTACGCATTTCTTCTCGCCGTCGACGATACTGTATGGTGTTTCTACTGACTGCCTATCAATCTTCAGCTTGGTTGTAGAGTATAATTCGTGAATACCGTATTTGCCGTTGGTGTATTTTTTGCTGGGCGCAATGCGACCATGTCCGTCGCAGTAATGGAAATAGTAGTATACGCTGCGAGTTTTTACTTCCTTAACATTCTTGTCGCTCGTGGTTTGCTTTGATACACTCCAATCAGACCATGAACTCCAGGAACCGTATTTGACCGTAGAGCCGCTCCTTGTCCAACCGGAAAGCGATGGGTTGGTGCTTGTTGTTGTCTGCTTGTCCCTGTATCTGTACTGAACCTTGCTTTCAACATTCCTGGTGGCGCTTTCGGTGTAAGCGGTCGTGCTCCAGGCGCTCCATTCGCCCCAATACGAATATTCCTCTGTGGATTCCTTGGAAACCTTTACGGAAGCCTTGTCGGAATATGCGCCGCCGGTGCGGTTGGCATTTTCGGGGTCGTTTGCCATGATATAAACTTCGCAGAGCATGGCGTCGTTTGTGCCGCCGATGGTGGTGGTATAAACCTTTTCCGATGCGTTGGCGGGAACGGTTATTGCGTCGATTTCCGTTGCAACGATTTTGTCGTTTGCGGTTTTTATAACGGCGATAAGTTTTCCGTTGATATCCTTGCTTGTGGCATTGGTGATTTTTGCCGTGACATAATAGCTCTTGGCGTCGGAGCTTCTGAGTGCTTTTGTTACGGTGACCGCAAGCGGCATGTCGGGATTGCTCCAGACATAGGTGGGCTCAAAGGTTACTGCGCCGTTGACCTTTGTGTAGCTGTCGCCCTCGCCGGATTTGACGCTCCAGCCGATGAAGCTGTAGCCGGTTTTTACGGGCGCGGCGGGAGGCGTGACGGCTGAGTCATATTCTGCGGTGACGCTGCTGAGCGTAGTTCCCGCTTCGTCAACGAAGGTGACCTTGTATGTGTTGGGGGTATACCTTGCCGTGACAACCGAGTCGCTCTTTACGCCGGCATAATTTCCGTTCCAATCCTTAAATGTATAGCCCTTTCTGCTGGGAGGAGTGGGGGCGACGGCGGATTTTCCCCAGTGTACGCTCTGAGATGAAAGAACCGTGCCGTTCCAGTCCTTGAAAGTAACATTTACATCGGGCATTACTGTTACGGATACTGCGGGCGAGCTGTCAGCGCTTTCGCCGACAAAGTTTACCGCTCTGACCGAAATGCTGTATGTACCGACATCCGAGAGAACAAAGCTCTGAGAGGTGGTGTTGGTGGTTTCCTCGGATACTACAGCTCCGTCCTTTTTGAGTGTAACAATATAATTATATGTGTTGCTGATTTTGTTCCATTTGACTGTCGCGGTTTCGCCTATGCCGACCTTGGCATTCGATGACGAGTCGAGCTGGATTGAAGGCGTTCCGGGGACAGCTGCCGAAAGGGTGGAGCTTGCCTCGGCACTGTAAGCCTTGCCGTTCTTAACCGCGATTGCTCTTATAGTGG
>OJKI01000525.1_pt1 | contig 14371 bp, 10 predicted proteins | sample 1596431 | NCBI WGS metagenome assembly OJKI01 (sample SAMEA4350165, study PRJEB24818) | metagenome | biome: human; feature: gut; material: faeces | place: Denmark | collected 2013-09 | reverse complement strand
GTGCAGCCTTCCTTTTCGCAGGCAGCCTTCAGGTCTGCCCGGATGATGGAGTTGGCGGCCACGCCCCCGGCGGCCACGATGGTCCTGCGTCCGCAGCGCCGGGCGGCCTCTATAGCTCGGGGCACCAGCTCGTCGCTGACGGCCCGGGTGAAGTCCCGGGCCAGGGCGGGCTCGTCCAGCGGCTCGCCCTTCTGCTGGGCGTTGTGGGCCAGATTCACCACGGCGGTTTTCAGCCCGGAAAAGCTCATGTCCAGCGGCGCACCGTCCACATGGGCACGGGGCAGGGCGTACACGCCGCCCGCCGACTGTTGAGCCAGCTGATCCATGGGCTTGCCGCCGGGGTAGGGGAGACCCAGCACACGGGCGGCCTTGTCGAAGCACTCGCCTGCCGCATCGTCACGGGTAGCGCCCAGAACCTGCATGTCGGTGTAGTCCGCCACATCCACGATCAGCGTATTGCCGCCGGAGATGGCCAGCGCCAGAAACGGCGGCTCCAGCTCCGGAAAGGCCAGATAGTTGGCGGCGATGTGACCCCGCACATGGTGCACCGGGATCAGCGGAACGCCCAGCGCCCACGCGGCGGATTTGGCGAAGCTGACGCCCACCAGCACCGCGCCGATCAGGCCCGGCGCGTAGGTGACGGCCACCGCGTCAATATCCCGCTTTGTCAGTCCCGCGTCGCGCAGCGCCTGATCCGTCAGTCCGGCGATGGCCTCTACATGCTTGCGGGACGCGATCTCCGGCACCACGCCGCCGTACAGGGCGTGCATGTCCGCCTGGGAGAGAATGGCGTCGGCCAGTAGATGGCGGCCATCCCGCACCACCGCCACGGCGGTCTCGTCGCAGGAGGATTCAAAAGCCAGTATGTTCATGCGTTCCCCTCCTCAAAGTCCCGCGTCAGAATGAGAGCGTCCTCTTTCGGCAGGTCGTAGTAATTGCGCCGCCGTCCCCGCTCCGTAAAGCCGAAGGACTGGTAGAGGGCGATGGCGGCGGTGTTGCTGGGCCGCACCTCCAGCGTCAGGAACGCCAGATGCCGGCCCGCCGCGAAATCGCAGAACACCTTCAAAAGCTTGGCGGCGATGCCCTGACGGCGGTATTCCGGGAACACCGCCACGTTGGTGATGTAGCCCTCGTCCGCCGCCACCAGCAGCCCCGCGTAGCCCACCACCTTTCCCGTGGCGGCATTCAGCGCCGTCAGGAAGGCGGCGCACTGGTTCTCTAGCTCCTCGGCCAGCATGTTCCGCGACCACGGGCGGGAGAAGCACACCCGCTCCAGCGCCGCGATCTCGTCCAGATGATCGGCGTTCATGGGCACGATCGATATGTGTATTTTTTCCATAGTTTTTCCTTATCCTTTTGCTTCCAGCCAGTTTTTACCGCTGTGAGCCTCGGCGATCAGAGGGACGGACAACGCCGCCACTTGCTCCATCTCCTGTCGCAGCAGCGTTTCCACGGTTTCCCGCTCCGCTTCCGGACACTCCACGATCAGCTCGTCGTGTACCTGCATGATGAGTTTGGCCTGCAAATTTTCACGCCGCAGGCGGTCATAGACCCGGATCATGGCCAGTTTCATCACGTCCGCCGCCGTGCCCTGAATGGGCATGTTCAGCGCCACCCGCTCACCGAAGGAGCGCTGGATAAAGTTGGACGACTTGATTTCCGGCAGCGCCCGGCGGCGGTGGTACAGCGTCTCCACATAGCCCTGCTCTTTCGCCAGCGCCACGATATCGGTCATGTACTGCTTCACGCCGGGGTAGGTGGCGAAGTAGCGCTCCATGTAGTCCTTGGCCTCCGCCACCGTCACGTGGATATCCTGACTGAGGGAGAAGGCGGACATGCCGTACACGATGCCGAAGTTCACCGCCTTGGCCCGGGAACGCATCTCGTGGGTCACCTCCGCTTCCGGCACGTGGAACACCTTGGCTGCCGTGACGGTGTGGAAGTCCGCACCGGACAGGAAGGCCTGCTGCATGGCTTCGTCGCCCGCCATGTGGGCCAGCAGCCGCAGCTCGATCTGGGAGTAGTCCGCGTCCACCAGCACATTGCCATCCTCCGCCACGAACAGGCGGCGAATTTCGCTGCCCAGTTGGGTGCGGGTGGGGATGTTCTGCAGATTCGGCTCCGTGGAGCTGAGACGGCCCGTGGCTGTGGCGGTCATCTGGAACCGGGTGCGCACCCGGCTGTCTGGCGACACCGCCCGCAGCAGACCGTCGGCGTAGGTGGATTTCAGCTTCGTATACTGCCGGTACTCCAGCACGCTGCTGACGATGGGCGCTTCGTACCGCAGCTTCTCCAGCACCTCGGCGTTGGTGGACCAGCCGGTTTTCGTTTTCTTGCCGTGGGGCAGCTGCAATTTGTCAAAGAGGATGATCCCCAGCTGTCTGGGGGAGTTGATGTTGAACTTCTCGCCCGCCATGCCGTAAATGGACTGCTCCAGCTTCACGATACGCTCATGCAGGTCGATGCCGAACTGAGCCAGCGCGCATTCGTCGATGCGGAAGCCCGCCAGCTCCATCTCCGCCAGCACCCGGCACAGGGGCAGCTCCATCTCGTGGAGCAGCGCCGTCAGGTTCAGCTCCTCCAGCTTGCCGGGCAAAATCTCATACAGGGCGGAAACGGCGCTGGTATAGCTGCACAGGGCGGCTTCCTCCGTGGCGGCGTCGCTGAGTGGGGCGAAGGCGTCCCTGGCCAGGTGGGCCGGGGCGGGCAGCTCCGCGCCGCAGTAGGCCACAAACAGCCGCTGGAGGTCGTATCCTCCGGCGGTGGCGTCCAGCAGGTAGGCAGCCAGCGCTGTGTCGAAGATAAAGCCCTCGGCAGGCAGGCCGCGCTCCAGCAGGGCGTAGGTCATGTCCTTTACGTTGTGGGCCACCTTGGGGATATCGGCGGAGAACAGGCCGCGCAGCAAAGCGTCCCAGTCGCCGTCGAACCGGTCAGTCCGCAGGATGACCGTCAGGCCGTGGTGGTCGTCGATCTCACATTCCACCGCCAGCGCCCGAAGATCGTCCAGTCCGTATACTGTCACGTGGGGCACGCTGCGCCACTGGGCAAGGAGCCGCGCCGCGTCGTCATCGGTCTGGGGCACCTCGATCATGACGGAATAGTCCTCGTCATGGACAGGGGCGGCCGGTTCCGGTGTGGGAGCGGCAGGGGTCAGGTCGTATTTCTTGATAAGCTTGGTGAATTCCAGCTTCATGAACAGGTCGTACAGCTCAGGCCGGTAGGGTTGGCGCAGGGCGTCCTCCGGATCGAACTCCAGCGGCGCGTCGGTGACGATGGTGGCCAGCCAGTAGCTGCGGCGTGCGGATTCCTCGCCCTCCGCCAGCTTCCGCAGAGCGGCGGGCTTGGCTTCTACGTCCGGCATGGCGGCGTACAGCGCGTCGATGCTGCCGTAGTGCTGCACCAGCGCCGTGGCGGTCTTTTCGCCGATGCCCGGCACGCCGGGAATGTTGTCGCTGCTGTCGCCCATCAGGGCCTTCAGGTCGATCATATGGATGGGGTCGAAGCCGTACTGCTCCCGGAACAGGGCGGGGGTCATGTCGGTGGTGGAGGTCTGGCCCATGCGGGAGGTCACCAGCTTCACGCGGGTACGGTCGGTGATGAGCTGCAGGCTGTCCCGGTCGCCGGTGACGATGACGCACTCCCAGCCCCGCTTTTCGCAGCGGCGGGAGATGGTGCCCAGCAGGTCGTCGGCCTCGTAGCCCACCATTTCGTAGCAGGGGATGGACATGGCGCACAGCACCTGCTTCATCACCGGCATCTGCTGGGCCAGTTCCTCGGGCATGCCCTTGCGGGTGGCCTTGTAATTGGCGTCGGCCTCGTGGCGGAAGGTGGGCTCCTTCCGGTCGAAGGCCACGCACAGCGCCTCCGGCTGCTCCTCGTCCACGAAGCGCTGGAGCATGTTCAGGAAGCCGAAAATGGCGTTGGTATACAGTCCCTCCCGGGTGGTCAGGGGCTTCACGCCGTAAAAGGCGCGGTTGATAATGCTGTTGCCGTCAAGAACCATCAGTTTCATGGTCGGCCTCCTTGTGGGGTCAGATTTCACAGAATATCTTATTATAGTCTATTTCCCGGCAAAACACAACCTCCGGTCTTGACAGTTTTTGCTTTTGTGATAGACTGGAGCATGTTCACACCTATTTAACATGTTTCGCAGCGGAGGAGCGCCATGGACAAGCTTGCCAGAAAAGTGGATATCCATCACGCCGCCATGCAGGGCAGCTATTTCGCCGGATTCTCGGCCATCTGGGGCTTTGGGCCGGTGCTGCTGCTGTATCTGGGGCTGAGCAACAGCACGCTGGGCGTGGTCACGTCGCTGGCGCTGGTGCTGCCGCTGCTGCTCCAGCCGGCGCTGTCCGCGTCCGACAGGGCGGCCAGCCGCCGTCTGGCGCTGGTGCTGTCGCTGCTGACGCTGGCGGCGGCGGTGGTCATGACGGTGAGCACCGGCAGCAAGACGGTGCTGGTGGCGGCCTACGCCGTGATCGGCGTACTGCTGGTGAGCACCTCGCCGTTTTTCAACAGCATGGTGATGGAGTATCACCTGCGGGGCGTCAACGTCAACTACGGCCTCGGCCGGGGCACCGGCTCCACCACCTACGCCATCGTGGCGCTGCTGCTGGGCTTCGTGCTGGAAAAGCGTGCGCCGACGGTGATCCTGCCGGTACTGCTGGCGGCGCTGGTGCTGCAGATCATCGCCGTCTGGACGTTCCGCTATCCGCTGCCGCCTGTTCCGGCGGCGCAGGAGGAAGAGCCGCCCAAGGTGCTGGGGCTGTGGGCGCTGCTGAAGAAGTATCCGGCCTTTCCGGTGATGCTGATGGGCTGCGCGCTTTTGCAGGGCGGCCACAACGCCTGCAACACCTATATGATACACATTGTGGACAAGGTGGGCGCGGGAGAGAGCCTGATGGGCGTGGTGCTGGCGGTGTCCGCCTTTATGGAGCTGCCCGCCATGACGCTGTTCTCCCGGATGCGGCAGAAGCTGTCCCTGCGGGGCATGTTTTTGCTATGCGCCGCCGCCTTTGTGGCCAAGGACGTGCTGTTCCTGCTGGCCAGGACGCCGACGCTGCTGTACGTGTCGGCGGCGCTGCAATTTTTCGAGTTCGGCGTGTTCCTGCCTGCCACCGTGTACTACGCGGCGGAGACGCTGGACGCCGCCAATCAGGCCAAGGGACAGGGCCTGATCCACATTTTCTCCAACGGCGTGGGCCCGGCGGTGATGACCGCCGTCAGCGGTACGCTGGTGGATCGGGTGGACGTGAACGCCATGCTGCTGTTCAACGCGGCTGCTGCCGTGGTGGGACTGCTGGTGGTGGCCTTTGCCACGTCCGGGTATTTTGACAAGAGGAGCAAAGAAAAATGATCGGTTCTTTTCTGACGGTGGGCGAGCAGGTGCTGATCCTGTTTGCCTTGATGGCGGTGGGCTTTGCCCTGGGTAAGGCCAAGCTGATGGGGGACAAGGGCAGCCTTGCCATGACGAATCTGGTGATGTACGCGGTGTCGCCCGCCATGATGGTGGTGGCCTTCCAGCGGGAGAAGGACACGGCGGATCTGCATAACTTTCTGGTGTGCCTGCTGCTGGCGGTGGCGGTGCATGCCGTCAGCATTCTGCTGGCCTGCGCGGCGCTGCGGGGCAAGGACGGCACCTGCGGGGTGCTGCGGTTCGGCGCGGTGTTCTCCAACTGCGGCTTTATGGGCTATCCGTTGATGACGGCGCTGCTGGGCAGCATCGGCGTGTTCTACGGATCGGCCTACGTGGTGGTGTTCACGGTGCTGACGTGGACAATGGGCGTTTATATGATTACCCATGACACCAGTAAGCTGCGGCTGAAGTCTATCCTGCTGAATCCCGGCGTGCTGAGCGTGGCGGCGGCCATGGTGCTGTATCTGCTGTCGGTGAGCCTGCCGGAGATCGTTATGACGCCGCTAACGTATCTGGCCAATATGAATACGCCGCTGCCTACCATCGTGGTGGGTTATCAGCTGAGCCACGCCAATTTCCGCCACGCCTTTGCCGACCGCCGATCCTGGACGGCGCTGGTGCTGCGTCTGGCGGTGATCCCGCTGCTGACGGTGGGAGGGTGCTATGCCCTGCGGGTGGACAGCGCCGTGGCGCTGGTGACGGTCATCGCCGCCAGCACGCCGCCTGCCGCGCTGCTGAGTATGTTTGCCCAGAAATTCGAGCGCGACACCCGGCTGGCCTCCAGCGTGGTGTCGGTGTTTACCGCCCTCTCCGTGCTGACCATCCCGCCGGTGGTGGGACTGGCCCAGCACCTGATGGGGTAAGAGCTGCGTTACAGAACTGCTTGACACCGGAAACCATGCGGGTTTCCTGTTAGCTTGTCAAAAAAGCATAGCCTTTTTTGAGAAGATAGGAATTGCTTCGACCTGCGTTTTGGGGATGCCGGTGCAACAAAATATGGCGACAGGTCTGCGAACGGGACGGCATCTGGTACGTGGCCGAACAGGGTGAGATCTGGTATCCGTGGGACGGATGATATCGGTGAAAAAAGGGGGCTTCGGCCCCTCTTTTTTTATTCGGAAGGGGTGCGTCTTAATAAAACCTTAAACCTCCCCCTGATTGTTTCTTAATCCGGCGTTTGTTACCATAAGGGCAGAAAGAGAAGAAAGGACGTGCCTTTATGGAGACCACGCTGCGCACCATCAACGCCGTTATCTCGGCGCTGTTTTTTATCTGCTATACCTATCAGTTCCTCTATATCCCGCTGGTGCTGGCAAAAAAGCCCAAGCCCCTTACCGCACCGGACAGGCCCCATCGCTACGCGGTGCTGATCGCCGCCCGGAACGAGGAGAACGTCATCTCCGGCCTGCTGGACAGTCTCCGGGCGCAGACCTATGACATGTCTCTTGTGACGGTATTCGTGGCGGCGGACAACTGCACCGACCGTACCGCTGCCATTGCCCGCGCCCATGGCGCGGTGGTGTATGAGCGGTTCAACCAGCTGAACGTGGGCAAGGGCTACGCGCTGGACTTCCTGCTCCAGAACATCGGTGCGGACTATCCGGAGGGCTTTGACGGCTACTTCGTGTTTGACGCCGACAACCTGCTGGCTCCGGACTACATAGAGCGGATGAACGAGATGTTCTCCAACGGCCACCAGATCGTCACCAGCTACCGCAACAGCAAGAATTTCGGCGGCAACTGGATCAGCGCAGGCTACGCCCTGTGGTTCCTGCGGGAGAGCCGCTACCTCAACGGTGCCCGTAACCGGTTGGGCAGCAGCGCCGCCGTGGGCGGTACGGGCTTTCTGTTCTCCCAGTGGGTGCTGGACGAGAGCCACGGCTGGCGGTTTTATCTGCTGACCGAGGATATCGAGTTCTCTGTGTATCACATTCTCCGGGGCGAAAAAATCGCCATCTGCGAGGACGCCGTGCTGTACGACGAGCAGCCCACCGGCTTCCGCCAGTCCGTGCGGCAGCGGCTGCGCTGGGCCAAGGGATACCTTCAGGTATTCCGCCGGTACGGCGCTGATCTGCTGAAGGGCGCGGCCAAGGGCAGTTGGAGCTGCTTCGACATGTCCATGTCCATCCTGCCGGCCTTCATTCTGACGGCGCTGTGCCTGCTGGCCAACATCACCTTGTCGGTGCTGGGACTGATGCAGGGAGTGGGGGTATGGTTCGCCATGCGGTCGCTGCTGGAGTGTATGGGCAGCATCCTCGCCACGCTGCTGGTGTTGGGCGGCATTACCGTGGCCACCGAGTGGAAGCGCATCCATGCCCCAGCGTGGAAGAAGATCGCCTATACCCTGACCTTCCCGCTGTTCATGCTGACATACCTGCCCATCTCCATGGCGGCGCTGTTCATGAAGGTGGAGTGGAAGCCCATCCACCACAGCGTGAACCTGTCCTCACTGCCCTATCCTGCCGCCAAGAATTGACCTTGTGCAATCGGGCGGGAGGGGGTATGATAGAGATAGACCAAACTTACTGCCGCAGGAGGACACACTATGTACACGATTCTGGTGGTTGATGACGAAAAGGATATCGTTTCCGCCCTTGAAGTATACCTGAAGGCCGAGGGCTACCGGGTGCTGTCCGCCGGCAACGGCAAAGAGGCTCTGTCCGTGGCCGCCCGTGAGGATGTGCACCTCATCCTCATGGATATCATGATGCCTGTCATGGACGGCCTGACCGCCATGGCCCAGCTGCGGCAGACCAGCAATGTGCCGGTGATCCTGCTGACCGCCAAGGGTGAGGACACCGACAAGGTGCTGGGCCTGAACGTAGGGGCGGACGACTACATCACCAAGCCCTTTAATCCGGTGGAGATGCTGGCGCGGGTACGCTCCCAGCTGCGGCGGTATTTGCAGCTGGGCGGCGGGCAGGTGCGGCCCAGCACGCTGGTCATCGGCGGCATCTGTCTGGACGACAACGCCAAGGCCGTCACCGTGGACGGCGACCCGGTGGCGCTGACACCGAAAGAATACGATATTCTCCGCTTCCTCATGCAGAATGCCGGGACGGTGTTCTCCCCCAGCGAGATCTACCGCCGGGTGTGGGACGATGTGCCGCTGAACGCCACAGGCGCTATCGCCGTGCACATCCGGCATCTGCGGGAAAAGCTGGAGATCAACCCCTCGGAGCCCCGGTACATCAAGGTGGTCTGGGGCAAGGGCTATAAAATGGAGGGAACCCTCACATGAAACGACTTCTGGATAAAACATGGGCCAAGCTGACGTCCTTTTTCCTGACGCTGCTGTTCGGCACCATGACGGTGCTGGGCGGCCTTGGCGTCGGCATTCTGGTCAGCTGCGACGTATTTCTGGATGGCGGCGCGTACATGCGGGAAACGATGTATGAATCACAGTGCAGCAGCGCCATTCACAACGCCTACTACTATCTGCGAGGCACGATGGCCAACGCCGGCTTGCTGGCGGATGACACGCCTAGCACGGATACCTCGTCGGATACCACGACCGGCGGCATCACCGACGAGGAACAGCAGCAGGTGCTGGACGATCTGCCCCGCGCCTTCTCGGAAAGCTTCTCCCGTGAGGACACCGACTGCCATCTGGCGGTCATTAACAAGGATACCAGAGAGATCACCTTTGAAAACTTTGAACTGACGGACAGCGACAAGCCGCTGTACTCCACACAGCGAACCTTTACGCTCATCTTTGCCGACGGGACGAAGGAGGAGCTGACCATCGCCGCCGACCTGCTGCCTGCGGATGAATTCCCCGGCTATTCCTATCTGGTGATGACATGGCTGCTGGAGCACATCGGACTGACGGTGTTCCTGACGGTGCTGTTTCTGCTGCTGACGCTGCTGTGCTTTGGCTTCTCCATGGCCTCCGCCGGACACTGGGCGGCCCATGAGGGCGTCCACCTGACGTGGCTGGACAAAATCCCGGCGGATGTGTGGCTGGTGGCGTTGATATGCGCGGTTTTCGCGGGATGGGATGTTTTCTACGAATTGGCGTTTGCTGTGTTCTGCGCGGCGCTGGCACCGGTGCTTCTGCTGTTCCTGTGCGCCTTTGCAGCCCAGTGCAAGGCCGGGACGGTGCTGCGGGGTACGCTGATCGCACGGGTGCTGCGGCTGCTGTGGCGCATCATCAGGGCGGTGGGTCGGGGCCTGCGCCGCACCGTTGTGGCACTGCCCCTGATCTGGAAAACCACGCTGGTGACGCTGGCGGTGTTCTTCGCGGAGATACTCTACGGCTACGTGGACGGCTTCTTTGCGGTGATGAAGCTGGTGGAGTTCCTTGCCATCCTGTATATCGCTCTGAATCTGCGCATTCTGCAGAAGGGCGGCGAGAAGCTGGCGGCGGGAGATTACTCCCAGAGCATCGACACCAGACCGCTGATCGGCGACTTCAAGCGCTATGGCCAGCGGATGAACGAGCTGCGCACCGGCATGGAGCGGGCGGTGCGGGAGCAGACCAGGGCCGAGCGCATGAAGACCGAGCTCATCACCAACGTGTCCCACGATATCAAGACGCCACTGACCTCCATCGTCAACTACGTAGACCTGCTGCAAAAGGTGGACGTTCAGCCGGAGACGGCGCGGGAGTACATCGCCGTGCTGGATCGCCAGAGCCGGCGGCTGAAAAAGCTGACGGAGGATCTGGTGGAGGCGTCCAAGGCGTCCTCCGGCGCGCTGCCGGTGGACGTGCAGCCTACGGATGTGGCGGTGCTTTTCGACCAGATCGTGGGCGAGTATCAGGAGCGGCTGGCCGGCTGCCGCCTGACGCTGGTGGCCCGTCCGCCAGAGAAGCCCGTATCCATTCAGGCCGACGGCAGGCTCCTCAGCCGCGTTATGGACAATCTGGTCAGCAACATCTGCAAGTACGCGCTGGAGGATACCCGCGTTTACGTCGCCGCCGCCTGCGATGAAGAAACCGTCACCATCAGCTTCAAGAACGTCTCCCGCGATGAGCTGAACATCTCTCCCGAGGAGCTGATGGAGCGCGTCGTACGGGGCGACGCGTCCCGCCATACCGAGGGCAGCGGTCTGGGCCTGTCCATCGCCGGAAGTCTGGTGCAGCTGATGGGCGGCACGTTTGACCTGTCCATCGACGGCGATCTGTTCCGCGCCGATATCACCTTGCCACGCGCGTGAATTTCCTCATAAAATGTGCCGGGAGTCTCACAAAAGAGACTCCCGGCTGCTTTGTTTATGTTGACAAAAGGGGAGAACGTTGTACACTGGTTGTATATACAACGATGTAGATGCAACTTCTTTTGAAAACCGGAGGTGCTCATGGATATTACAGAGCGGAAGATCACAAAAATCGCCCGCGAGGCGGAGAGGCTGGTGCTGCGGACGCTGCGGGAAAAGGACGTGGGCACGGCGGAGATCGACCTGATCCACGCGCTGCGCCACAATCCCGGCTGTACACAGGCGGCGCTGGCGGAGCTTCTGCACGCGGACAAGGCCGCCATCGCCCGGCGGACGAAAAATCTGGAGGGGAAGGGGTATCTCGTCCGCCGTGACGCGCCCAACGACCGGCGCAGCCAGCTGCTGTATCCCACGGAAAAGGCGGAGGGGCTGAAGGCCTCCAAGGCGGAGATCGAAGCGTCCTTTTATGAATACCTGACCGGTACGCTGACGCCGGAGGAGGCCGCTGCTTTTGCGGCGGCGCTGGATAAGCTGTACACCGCGTCCAAAGAGGAGAGCCGCGCGGGCTTTCCGCACTTTCAAAAAATGGCGGGAGGCGAAGCGGACGATGCGGAAGAGTAAGACGTTCCGCCCCCGACCGGATCGGCTCCTATTTCCGCATGGAGTGGCTTTCGCTGGCTCTTGTGACGGCCTCCGGGTTGATCTATAACGTGGGCCTGCTGGCCACGCCGTGGTTTGAGGGGTGGCTGACCCAGTGCCTTGCGGATATTCTGGGTGGCAACGAGACCGCCGCCCAAATGGCGGTGCTGGTGCTGGCCTATATCGCGGTGACGCTGCTGGTGCAGGCGGCGCGGTTCATCAAGCGGTTCTATGTCCGCCGCTTTGCCAACAACATCAACCGCCGGATGAAGGGCGTCCTGTACGCCAATCTGGTGCGGCAGAGCCGCGTCGCGCTGGAGCAGGAGGGCGCGGGCGAGCTGATGACCAAGGCTATCTCCGATGTGGACGACTGCGTGGAGGGCATGCGGAAGTTCACCACCGAGATCTTCGATACCGGCCTGCCGCTGACGTTTCTGGCGGTGCTGCTGTACTTCGGCAGCCTTGCACTGGAGGAGGTATTCTCCTCGGCGCAGGAGAGTTTGCTGGTGCTGTTCGGCCAGAAAATGACCCACGCACTGCGCTCGGAAATGTCCCGGAAGCTGACGCGGCTGCCTGCCGGTACGCTGGCGGGCCAGAACCCCGGCGAGGTGGCGGCCCGCTTTTCCGGCGATGTGGACACCGTGGAGGCGCTGTTCACCTCCGGCATCATCAGCATGGTGGCGGACGCCTGCCGCATTGTCTCCATTCTGGCGGTGATCGCGGTGAAAAACACAGGTCTTGCGCTGGTTCTGCTGCTGGTGCTTCCGCTGTTCGCGGTCTTTACCCGCCATGTGCAGAAGCGGATGCTGGCCGCCCAGCTGGACAACCGCCGCGCCGTTGCCGCCGTGTCCGGTCAGGTGCCGGAGACGCTGCACAACATCCGCACCATCCGGGCGCTGGGCATCGAGACTTACCGGGAGCGCCGCTATGACCGGTGCATCGGCGACAGCTATGCCGCCATGGAGCGGACCAACTTCTATGATGCGGTCTATTCGCCGGTGGTGCTGCTGTTGAACGCCGTTGTGGTGGGCGTCGTCATGCTGCTTTCCGCCTCCGGAAAGACGGAGATTTTGCGCCTGTTCGGCATGTCGGTGGGCACCTCGGTGGCGGTCATCAGCTATATCTCCCGCATTTTTGCCCCCATTGAAAGCCTTGGCATGGAGATCCAGAGCATCCAGTCCGCCATGGCGGGTGTCAAGCACATCGACGCCTTTCTGGCCCAGCCGGAGCGCACCGTTCCTCCGGAGGGGGAAAAGGTGGCGCGGGGCGATGTGGCGCTCTCCCATGTGACCTTCGGCTATGGGGAAAAGCCGGTGCTGGAGGACTTCTCCCTGACTGTGAAGCAGGGGGAGCAGGTCACGCTGGTGGGTCGGACAGGTGCGGGAAAAAGCACGGTGTTCAGGCTGCTGCTGGGACTGTATCCGCCCCAAAGCGGCACGGTGACCATCGGCGGCGTGGACGTTGCGGCCATTCCGGATGGGCAGCGGAGCCCCTGCATCAGATGCGTGGAGCAGCACTTTGCCCGCGTACCGGGAACAGTGCTGGAGCAGATCACCCTGAACGATCCGCAGATCACCGGGGAAATGGCGCGAAACGCGGCGAAGCTGGCGGGGATCGACGACGCCATTCAGGCGCTGCAGGAGGGCTACGATACGGTGTGTACCGACGGCATGTTCCCCCAGGGCGAGTGGCAGCTGCTGTCCATCGCCCGTGCCGCAGCGGCCGATCCCGCCGTGCTGCTGCTGGACGAGATCACCGCCAATCTGGACGCGGAGACCGAGGAGCAGATGCTGGAAGCGCTGCGCTAGGCCTCCAGAGGGCGTACCGTTCTCTCCGTGTCCCACCGGGTCTATGAAAGTCTCGGCGGCAGAACGGTGGAGATCAAGCCACAGACGCCGTAAGTATTTTGGCAGTTTTCAGGGCGCAGAAAGCGTGGCATAATCGAACGGACAAATCAAAATTATTGAATTACGGAGGGAAATGACATGAAAATCGTCATGATGACCGGCAGTGCACACCGGAACGGCACCACCGCCACTCTGGCCGACCGATTCCAGCAGGGGGCGCTGGACGCCGGGCATGAGGTCTACCGTTTTGACGCGGCGTTTCAGGACGTTCACCCTTGCATCGGCTGCGACAAGTGCCGCCGCACAGGGACGTGTACCTTCGCCGCGGATGACATGAAGCTGCTGAATCCTCACCTGCTGGCGGCGGACGCGGTGGTATTCGTCTCGCCGATCTACTACTTCACCATCAACGCCCAGCTCAAGGCGGTCATCGACCGGTTCTATGCCAACAACGAGGTGCTGATGGGCGGGAAAAAGGCCGTCCTCATCACCGCCATGGCGGACACGGAGATGGACTCGGCGCTGGCGGCCAACGAGATGTTCCGGCAAATGACCGGCTATCTGGGCTGGGAAAACGCGGGTGTCTTGAATGCGCGTAACGCCCCCACCGCCGCCGATTTGAGCGGGGACGATCTGGAGCGGGCCTATGCGCTGGGAAAGGAGCTGTAACAGGCGTTGACCACGAAAGCGAACATCAGTGAATGGGAGCGCATGATATCGGGACGGCTCTACAGCCCCGCCGATCCGGAGATCGCCAAGCGGCACCGCACGGGCATGCTCCGCTGCGACCGATTCAACCGCATTGCCCTGTGGCGCACCAAGGCCAAGCAGCGGGCGCTGGAGCGGCTGATCCCCTCGGCGAAAGGGAAAAATTTCGAGGCTTTCGCGCCCTTTTACTGCGAATACGGTGTGAACATCCACGTGGGACGGAACTGCTTCATCAACTACAACAGCGTGTTTCTGGACGTGGCACCCATCACGCTGGGGGATAACGTCCTCGTTGGCCCTAACGTAACGCTGGCCACGCCCAACCACCCGTTCGTGGCGGAGGAGCGGGCCTATACGGACTATCCCAACGGCTGCCACGAGCTGGAGTATGCCCAGCCCATCACCATCGGGGACAACTGCTGGCTGTGCGCCAGTGTGACGGTGTGCGGCGGTGTGACCATCGGGGCGGGCAGCATCATCGCCGCCGGTGCGGTAGTGACCCGCGATATTCCGCCCAACAGCATTGCTGCCGGGGTTCCCGCCAAGGTCTGGCTCGTATACACATCTGGAGCTGGCGACGAAAAGGGAGGTGGCGCCCCGG
>OJKI01000520.1_pt1 | contig 14462 bp, 11 predicted proteins | sample 1596431 | NCBI WGS metagenome assembly OJKI01 (sample SAMEA4350165, study PRJEB24818) | metagenome | biome: human; feature: gut; material: faeces | place: Denmark | collected 2013-09 | reverse complement strand
ATTTCTAAACTACCTATGCGGCAGTTAACACAGTATATAGATTTGATAGAGCGCCGGGACATTTCTAAACTACCTATGCGGCAGTTAACCGATATTGAGGCAGCTCCATATCGCATCCGTATTTCTAAACTACCTATGCGGCAGTTAACAAACGTCCGTTTATGCGGCCGGCGATGATGCATTTCTAAACTACCTATGCGGCAGTTAACGTATGAATTAGGTACATTAGAGGGTATATATATTTCTAAACTACCTATGCGGCAGTTAACTTTTTCAGTAGGTGTCAACTAAATAAAAAGTTTTTCTAAACTACCTATGCGGCAGTTAACAAGTACTGTAAGATTTGGGAATTTATACGGGATTTCTAAACTACCTATGCGGCAGTTAACGATGCTGGAGTGGAAAAAGAAGCCGACAGCACGTGCGCTTATACATCTTTTTCCCACGTTGACCCAAATTTATTCCTGCCTTGAAATATATTGATTTAATCGCATTTTTCAAACGCCATAAAAATTTGGGTTAAAATTCCGGAACGGTTCTGTTATTACTTAAACCATAGGTTCCGCATTCTGTCAAGGCAGATTCTTTTTCTACCTGCTTTTTTATAAAAAGGCTAAATGTTCCTCCGCGGGAAAGGCTTTTCATCTGTATGTACGGCAATCTGGCAGATTTTCTCTTTCCTTGCAGAAGCCGGGCAGCCTCTTCAATCGTTACTCCCGGATGTCTTTTTGCATAGCGTTTCGCTTTTACCCGGATTGAGCCCTCAGGCTGGTACCTGCTATATATGGCATAAGTTTTTCTTTCCTGTACTTTTCTTTCCGGCACTTTCCTTATGCTTGTACAGTGCACATAATCAAGGAGGTGTCCCAGTACTTTGGACAGGTTGAGTCTTTCCAATTCTTGTGCTTCCGCAAAGACACGGATTTTTTCTCCCAGACCTGTTTCCCTATATTCGGGAAATGAAACGGCATAAGGGTTATGTCCGCTTTTATTCTTTTCATCTGCAAAAGCAATATGGAGCTGGGTAAACACTTTGGTCCAAAGGAAGGCAAGCGATACTTCCGCACATGGGAGCAAGGTGATTTCCTGATAGTATTCCATGGCTTATTCCTTTTCGCTCTGACCAAAAACACCGCCGCGGACGAGAACAGCCATGACATAGTTTTTGTCATTTTCATCGTCCGGTTCACTGCCGGTTGACCACTGATCAAACAGGGTATAAAAATCTTTTTTCTCTTTTGGTGTGCGGTAGGCTTTCCCCAGAGTAGTAACCGCGCCATAGGGTTCAATGGCAATCGGTATCCGTCTGCCCTCTTCCTGAGGATACCAAGTGTCGACGGTTCTGATGGCATTGCTGAGTTTCTGCGAGTGCATGGCTGCCGTACCGTCCACATGGTAAAGAACCTTGCTCTTCTTGCCTTTTCCTTTATCAAGAATCAGTTCTTCGCTGGGATAAATTTCCTGTCCTTTTCCCATAAGTGCGAAGGCTTCCACTTCGATCAGAAGGGATGACCTCTTTCCACAGAGAGTTTCGGCAATAAAAGATGCCAATTCTTCCACTTTTTCACGATTCTTATCAAAATCCTTCAAGCTGAAATCATAAATATTAAATATCCATTTTTTATTTTCTTCTTTTATGGATACAATGACCTCCGCTTTTTCCGCCCCTACACGATTTCTCCAAAGGAAGCGTCCATTGGCTATATTCATCGCATAACGGGCTGACAGCTCTTTAAATCCGTTCTGCTCAATAAATTTCTTTCCTATTTCTTCTATCTTTTTATGATGAGTTTCGTTATTGCATGCAGAAGGATGCTCTACACCGGAAAGGACTTTGATTGTAAAGGATAATTTCAATGTGTCATCGTTTAAAGAAATAGAAGCACTGTCTACGGTCTGCAGATTTGCTTTTTCCACTTCCGCATTCAATTTCATGGGATCATTTTTTACACTATCCTTCAATCGGTTGGAAATGGTTCCTCTTACAGATTTTTCTACCAGCATAACGGGACGGGCTGTTTCATTTCTTTTTTCCCAGGTTGTTCCATACATATAGCCATCCGATAAAACAAGTTTCTTTTCAAAAGAAAGTACAGATGCCAGATTTGATTCTTTTTTCGCCATTTTCATTTCCTCCTGGTCATTCCTTATTTTTACAAAGATATAATTGATTGGTTTCTTCATAGGCATAGTGCCACATCATTTCATCTATGTCACGGAACCGATGAGCCATCTTAAATTCACCAAGGGTGACTATGCTTTCTGCAAATCGATGGGGCGTATCCGGATCCCGCTGATTTTTTACTTTCCCCAGCGGAGACAATCCTTTAAATCCTACAGCAAGCGGCGCAATCCATCCGGCCGCCGCCTTTTCGTATTTCCAGCCTGTTACCTTACCGGATTCATCTTTTTCTGCCATCTGATGTACTTTCAGATAGTGAAGCAGCCTGTCCAGACTGTCTTTTCCTTCCAGCTCTTTCGCTTCCATGAGATCCCTGCGTTCAATAGGTATATAACCGGGCATAAGGGTGGAAATCACTTTCCTAACTGATATAGGATTGTCTTCATCTATACGCATGACTTGGATTTTTCTAATATCCAGTATGTCTCCCCCCGCCATTTTCATCCGGGGCAATATTTCCTTTACTGCCTGTTCCAATAATTCCATGTTATTCCCATCTACCTTTTGGGCCTCTATCAGAAGGGATACGGAAAGATGGATTCTCGCATCTTCAATAAATGACGGTCTTTCCCCTTTTTCATTAAGTGGATTTGCCGTTCCTACAAGAGAATTTACATAGTCTCCGGGGCCCTTATAAATCTGCAGATTCGTCTTGTGATATGATACCGCTGTTTTTACAAGTCGTATCCCCTCCAGAGCCGGCTCCCTCCTTTCTCCCAACTTTCGTTCCAGTGCATGGACTGCGCCGAGCCATGCTGTCATAGCAGGTACTCCGATGGTTAAGGTACTGCTCATGGCATTGGCATTATGAATCCGCAGATGGGATATAAGCAGATATGCTTTCATGACAAACTTCTCACCTCCTCCATAAGCACTTTTATCATTGCGTGCCGGATATGTTTCATTTCCTCCTCGCCCAATGATACACGCTGTTCTTTTTTGATCCTTCTATATTTGTAAATAAACCATTTTGCAAAATACTTCCCTGTTTCCTTTGCCCATTCATCTGTCCGTTCCTCTCTATATTGTTCATCAAGCCATATTTTCTGGATCTGCGGCAGATTAAGGAACTCTTCGCCATTGCTCCAGCCGGCAGGCTCTTCCCGTAAACGATAACAGGACTGCAGTATGACATCAATCAGATCACAGACCAGTGCTTCCCTCTTATTCCGAATTTCCGTATTATTCCGTTCCATGAGAAACAACTCATGCAGATTTCGGAACAGGAAGAAATAGGCCCGGTATGGCACTGTTTCCTCAAGGAAATTACGGTGGGGGCGACGTATTTCTTCCCCTTCCACCAGAGCCGGCATAGACATGAGCAGATCCGCTTTTCCCGCTACCCGTGCATTAAAGGCGCTGATATTCTGCGCTTTCGTTCCCCCAAAGCCGATGACTGTCCTCTCCATGATTTCATCACATGCATTCCCATAAAACTCGCTTTTCTCATTACGGCAGTCAAACCTGTGCTGCCTCATATTCCTGCTTCTGCCGTTCAGCACTTGCAGAAGGCTTGAGGACGGCAATACGGTCAACAGATGATACGTCCCTTCTCCGGCAGGAAAGTAAATCTGCCGCAGCCTTCCGTCCGTCGCTGCCGGATCGGCAGTCGCCATCATGCGTTCCACTTCCTGTCTCATTGTATCGAAGGATACGCCCAAAGATTCTACTTCTCTCCTAACGTTTTCATCATTTTCATAGATATGCTTCCATAATGGTCTTCCGTCATCCAATGCATAAAGCAGTAATTTCGCTGCGCCCATGTAAGCGGCAGAAGAATATACGATATCCGTTTCACAGTCCACATTTTCCGTCAGTACATAGGCATTTTGTCCCGCTTTATTTTTTCTCTGCAAATACACTTTCACATCGGGATGGGTGAATTTCCCGACATGTGTCGCCATATCGCATTTGGAAAGCAAAGAAACCGTATCCGCCAGCCACTTCTGTGGCGTTTTCTTTTTCCCTGCCGCCGCTTCCGATATGTACGCTGTCAATCCGCTCAAAATCATCCCTCCTGTCTATTTTCTTCCGTTAACTTGAACATACCTAACTGATCTGAATATTTCCATTCATCCACTGTACTGGATCTCCCGTAGGGTATAGTGATTTCTCCATATCTGCAGGAAATCTCATTCATTTGCACATCCTGCGGCACATCACTTGTATCTGATACGTACCGCCTCAAGGCAGCTTCATAATCACGAATAAGCCATAACCGTCCCTCCATTCCCTCTGTCATACCACTGTAGTCGGTAATTCCTACATTATCTGAAAGCAAAGTCTTCTCCTTTCCCTCATACACAAGAAATTTTCGTACCCCCTCCTCATACACCGCGCAGGCCTTGATTTCTTCCCCATAGCTTTCACGGAAGCGGCTGCAGCCTTGCGGAAGTGCCGTCATCCACCAGTATTCTTCCATCCATCCGTGCATACACTGCGGCCCGCAATCTCCCTTGCAGTTAAAATCCATCATGCTCGCATGTTCCAGATCAGAGAGTTTTGAGAAATATTTTTTATCATCTGGACAGAATTGCTCCTTATCCAACATTTCCGGTTTTAAAATTCTCGGTACCGCATCAATCCTTCTGCCCAACTCCTCTTCATCCACAAGATCATGCATGTCATAACTGTTCAATTTCCGCTTTTTGGTTTCATACCCGGGTTTGCTGTAAGCCGGCTCTTTTCCCTGCCAGGCTTTCAGATTATAGGCCATGATTGCCATATTCTTTTTTTCAAGCGTCCCTGAAACCGGCTGACGATGACGAAGGACACGGCCGGCAAGCTGTATGATGGATCGGTACGACGACGGCTCCACCACTGCCCAATCGAAGTCATGATCACGGCCGACTTCCTCCACCGGTGTTGCTACAAGAATAAATATGATATTCTCCTCCGGTGTGCTGTCCAGATGCTTCCGCACAGTTTCATCCTGAAAATCCACTGTGGCAGACTGCGTCTTTCTTGTGAACACCTTGTCCAGATACCGCTCCTGCTCATGACGGAGAAGAAGGATCTGCCTGCTGTGGTAAGTCATCACTCGGACAGCTGTCCCCTCGCTCCATCCGCATTTCATGAGGTACAGGCTGACTTTCACACAGGGAGTGATATTTGCCACACGAACCACACCGAAAGAAATCCGCTTCTTTGTTCTTTTATCAATGACATGGTGATTTTCATGCAGCTTTTCTATGGCTTCTCTTATATTTTCAAAATAGGAAGTCTCTTTCGCAGCGTCAGTGTCATTATCTTCCGCTCCGCAGAACTGTATATATCCCCTACGCTTTACCGGCTCTTTCCCCAGATTTTCCACTCGTTTACGGATAAATCGATCGTGAATCTTTCGATAAGCCGAATCATCCCCGCTGTCCATCGGTTCCACATCTGTCCTGAACTCATCACAAAGCACAAGAGCACACTGTTTTTTCCCCGTAAAGAAGGAATTGTAACTTTTCAGTCCTGCCTGATATGATCTGTACAGCCCTTCCGCCAGATCAGGCGGTATCGTCGCTGAAGAGATCGCCACATTTCTTCCGCACAATCCCGCCAGATGAACAAGCCTTGCTATGGCGATGAGATCCTTAGAATTGAAATCATCAATTTCATCAATCACCAGATCCGATGACATCAGCCGCAATGAAGGCAAAATATACCTTCCTCCCCGTGTCGTCTCCACAGCCCCCATCATATGATCGATAGTCGCCGCAAGAACAGGCTTATATAGAAAGGCTTTATTCTTTTTTGATGTCTTTTCATTTACCGTCATTCCTTTTTTATCTGTCTTATTGAAAAAGATATCCAGAAACCGGGACTGCTCCTCGCTTTCCGTATCCACATACTCCAATTCTTCCGGCAGCAGCGGCTCTTCCGATAAATACCCCTTTCTATTCCCCTTTTTCTCTTCCTCTTTCTCTTTATCTGCTTCCTTATTTTCCTCATGCAATTTGGTTACGGCACTGGAACCGATAAGGACGGCCAGATCATTTCTGTCCAAATGTATCCGTTCCCTGTATTCATCACCGGTCTGCAGCGTCAACGTGCGAAGACCGAGGGCAAGGATATACCGGAGCGATTTTCCGTCCGTCGATACAGCCTGCATGATCTTTGCATTGGCAAACGTTTTGCCGCAGCCGGTGCTTGCCATATTGACTATAAAATACCTGGCACCATCCCCATTCTTCTCCCGGAATGCTCTGATTTTCTCGACAACTGTATCCTGCCATCTGAAAACTGCCGGGCTTTTCTTTGTCAACGCCTTTACATCATAAACGCTCTCCATTTGATCACTGAAATAAGGAAGTCTGTGGGCAATATGGGTTGCCTGTTCACAGACCCTGACCAAATGTTCCTCCAGAAACTGCTTTTTCTTTCCGGTTTTACCGTCTGTATTCGCCCATAAATCATTTTTTGCCCATCGGCCCTTATCTGTTTCCTCAGGCAGGGAAGAAACATAATGATCCGCCAGCATAAGAGACAATCTCGTATAGTGGGCGATAGCCCTGAATGATGATTTGTATGTCTCCCCTCCCATAATATCCATCAGTCTGTCGTAATCATTTAATAACCGGCCGCACCATTTTTTTATGGCCTTCCGCCAAGCTGCCGCATTCTCCACAAGGAGTCCCTCCGGAAATACAAAGCAGCTCCTGCGGCACATAATAGTCTCCTCCGCTTCACTCTCATATCCCCAGGACGCATTCAGACTGGAGAATATACTGTGGAAACTTTTTTTCTCCACATTCACCCAGCCATCCTTATCCATAGACGGCAGCCTGTGATGAGACAGGATCAACCACATCAGAAATTTTGCAATCGGCGGCAAATGTGCTGCATCCAGCTTTTTCATATCTGCCTGCCCGTTTCCTTTCTCGTCAATTTGCAGATTCTTTTCTATATCTTCTGTCTTTATCGTTCTTTCGGCCAGTACTTTCAGCCATTTTCTGTCATCTTTCTCCGCACCTGCGGCAAAAATAAGCGCTTCAAGAAGCTTGCAAGATACCCATTCATGACGGAAGGGATCCATTTTCAATGTCCCTTTATCCAGTTTTTCCTGAAATAACGCTGATGCCTTTCCCCAGTCATGAAAGAGTGCCGCCACCGCTACCAGCGCTTTTATCAACGGCAGATACTGCCAATCGTTTTCCCACTCATGGTGAAGGATTTCCTTTTGTGTGGAGTGGACAGGCACGATGCCTTCCTCATTAAACATGTCCCGCTTCCCTACAATCCAGACCAGCTCGCTATGGCTCCGTGACCGGATCCAATGACACGCCACTGCTGTACTTTTGGTAGCAGTCCGTCGCAAAAGCGCCTGCACCGTCAGCAATCCCTCTTGCGTAATGACCGTTTTCCACGTATCATTCCCAATTCTGTCTGCAAAACTATCCAGAATCCTCCGCACCGTATAAATAGCCTTCTTCTCGCTCCTGCTCGTAAATATGACCATCATGACCGTTCACCGCCCGCATATAGTCTGCTGCACCGTTTCACTTCATCAAACATAAAATCCAGCGCCTTATGTTCGGTAAACTTCTGTAAGCAGATCTGTCTGAATTCTCTGTCTCTCTGCCCTCTCATGGCACAGATAAAGCTCCATGGCAGGACGATGGCATCCTTGATCAAATCCGCTACATCAAAAACAAGAGCGCCTCGTCTTGTCTTACCATGCATCACCGCGAAGCCGTGAGGAATACCAAGTACCCAGAGAGTCGTTGCCGCCAGTCCGTACGCCAGATAATTCCCATGGTCAAGCAGCCTGTTCGCAGGCTGGTCAGAATTACGCTCCCTCGTGAAATCGACTGTTTCCGTATTCTGTGCCGCGTACCTGTAGAGCTTTTTTGTGAATTCCGCCTCCGCCGCCAATACATGGGTCACATCCCCCGCTATTTCCATGCGGCTCTTAAAAACAGAAATCGCTTCTTCTGTCAAAGCATCATCGGTAAAAAAACCTTCATCGGCCAATTCATTGTCTTTATCCCAGACTGTCTGCAGAAAACGGATACGCTTTTTCTGGAACTCCTTTGCCACAGCAAGACGTTTCTTTTCATCAAACCAAAAAGACAGCCACCCCTGCACATATTCTGTCGGCCTGTACTCACTTTGTGGATTCAGCCACTCCACCTCCGTACCGGCAAATAACGGTGTAGCCCCACCACCGCAGAAACCAACAAGTACACCGGCGCTGCTGAGCAGCCGCATTGCCGCCTGTGTCACAGAAGTACCGCTGCCCAAAAGAATCACTGTTGTGTTGGCAATCGGAATATTCCAAAACAAGTTCTCTTTTTTCGTCTCCGTCAAATAAACAATACGTCCATCCTTCTGCATGATCCTGCACTTTTCAAGATAATATAAATTCGCCCGTTTAGAATGAAGAATCGTTTTTAAGTCCGACTTGACAATATCCTCTATCATCAGAAACCTCCGTCAAATACATCCTGCAATGACCGTCTGCCAATCAACAGACCTATGATTTTCTCATGAAGCTTATGCCATTTTGAAACTCATTATCCTCCTTTTCAGAACCATAATCCATACCGGCTGCAGATCACTCCGGCACTTCCCCTGATACAGCAGGATAACTCCTTACAAAGGATTGTTCCGCCCCAACCTCTCAAATGTTATTTATCCTTGGCAGAATCTCCTGCCAAGATACTCTTTTAATACCGCTGTGTCATACCTCCTGAACTGCCTCCCCCTTGGTGAGCACACACGGCGCGCAACCGCCAATACCATGTCTGAGTTATAATGGGCTGTCTTTCGTACCTGCAATTTCCCTTGCATCGTCCCCTGTTTTCGGTCAGCCAGCCGATAGCTGACCACCACGCTTTCATCCAATTCACCATGCTTCAGGATGAACCTGATATGCATGCCTATACTTTGTTTCGTCGTTTGAAAAAGCTCCGCTATTTCCTTTTGTGTCAGCCATATCGTACCATCAGCCACCAGTAATCTCATTTTTTCCACAATGTCATCTGTATCATTTATGTTATGTTCCATTTTTCTCCTCTCCTTAATTCGCTGTTCATGAACTTTTTCAATCGTCATTATTTTCTTTTCCTCTTTAAATGCATGATATCACAAATTCTTAAATAATTCTATATATGGATTTATAAAAATAGTCGAACCACCTTTCCAAAATAGGCTGCCTATGCGGCAGATAATAATCATTCTATATATTTTCTAAGCTGCTGATCCAGCAGTTGTCTATATTGTACACCATGATAAAAATAAACAGCAACCACAAAATGTTCTTAGTATGGATACATTTGCCGTACTGCTTTTTCTATAGCTCAGCTTCATGAATATTTTGATCATTCTTACTTTTCATTATCCAAAACCTTCAGTTTTTTCATTCTTTCAGTATTCAAATTCTCCAAAGAAAATAATTAGGTTCTTGCCAATTTTCTAAGCACGACCATTCGCTCTTTCTGATTAATTTTTTACCAATTAAAACCGTATTACAGCTTTCCATATTCGCAAGGGTCAATGGTTCATACAAATTTGCACAAGCCCTCATTTTTCTTTCAGATCCGGATTTTCCTCACGCCACTATTTTGCACGTTTATTAAACAACACAACATTTAGCACATCCGCTTCACTTACATATTTGCAGGACAATTGTTCACTTGTTAAATCAGACCAAAGATATCCGTTGACAGCATCTGTGTAAATTTTATAGTTAATCTTTAGGATTTCTCTATTTGGATTCCAAAGCCCTGAATACCCATTATCGGATTATCGGGGCAAATCCACTCATAGCTTATCCGATCTGCCATTTTCTATTAAGATCGTTGAGTCTGTCATTATCAAGCTGCGCCTCATTTTCATTGCATTTCCAAAAACACTCCACAATCCTTTACTCAAAAACGGCACTGTTTTTCTTTCAGTGCCGTTTTCTGTTTCAAAAGTCAAGGCGGAAGGAAATGCGCCCTTCTTTCCATGATACGTCTATGGTTCCGTCGAGGAGCTTCACGATGTCGGCAGCCATAGAGAGGCCTACACCGTATCCTTTGATCTGGCTGCTGTGGGAGATGTCGTGGCGGTAGAAGCGTTCAAAGAATTTCGTGTAGTCTATATCTTCTCCTTCTGCAAAATCGTTGGAGATTATTATCGCAAAACCTTTTTCTTTTTTCTCTGTCGTGACTTCCACTTGCACGCGTCCTTTTTCGTCGCAGTATTTCACGGCGTTATCCAGAAGGATGCCGAGGATCTGTCCGAAGAGTTTTTCTTCTGACCGGACGTGGACGCCGGGCGGTATATGGGTTTCGAGCGTCTTCCCCCGTTCAGCCGCCACCTGTCGGAAGTCACCTGCGATGGTTTCCGTGACTTGGGAAATATCCACATCTTCCAGTTTCAGGTTTTCTTTTTCTATTTCCCCGACCCGGGCGAGGGCAACAAGGTCGTTGATAAGGTTCGTCAGGCGTTTCGTCTGTTTGATAATATTCCCTGTCCATTCGCTCTTTCCGCTGACGAGTTCGAGCGCTTCCGTATTCGCCGAAATGATCGCCACCGGTGTTTTCAGCTCGTGGCTGGCGTTTGTGATGAACCGTTTCTGGTTTTCCATATTTCTCACGAAGGGCTTGATGGCCTTGCTGGAGAGGAAGGTGATGATGAGGAAGAAGAGGATGATGCAGAAGAGACCGAGCGCCACGGAGTAGCTGAATATGGAAGAGAGGGCGAGGATGTCCCGGGTACAGTCGAAAAAGACGACGAGGGTGTCACCGCTGGCGGTCTGTGTGATTTTATAGTTGTAATAGGCCCTGTCTTTAAGGAAGAAATCTTCCGATTTCCCTGTCTGGAGAACCCGTACGGCGAGGTTGAAGGCTTCTTTGGCGTTGAATGCGGCGATGTGGTTGACGTTAATGACCTTCGCTTCCTTTTTGTTCGTGTCAAAGAGAATGGAGAAATATCTCGCCTGATAGGAGAATTCAGGTGTTTCTTCCGCCCAGTTCCCGAATTCGAAGAGTCCTTTCTCCTGCGGTGCGAGGTCGGATGGGATAGTGCCGCCGTTCTGAGAAATGATGTCGGTGATGGACGATATTTCATGGTGTACCCTGACGTAAAGGGAGCCATTGATCAGTCCGACGGCAAGGACGATGATAGCCACGACGGAGGCGGTGGCCATCCATATAAATTTGCGGTGGAGCCTGCGTATCATATCCATAGGAGTACCTTCTGTTTCTGTATGTCAATCAGCGGGAGACGATCTGGAGGTGGAAATCGCCGTTTTTCTCTCCTGCTATCCGTATATTTCCATGAACGGCCTCGATTTTTTCTCTGAGGTAGGAAATATACATCCAGACGATGCCGATATCCATGTCCGCTTCATCACTCCAGACATAGCGGATTCATCACTCCAGACATAGCGGAAAAGCTCGTCGGTAGAAATAGTTTTCCCTTCGTTCATCATAAGGTAAGAAAGGAGCTTCGTTTCCTTGCTCGACAGGCGGACGGAACTGGTGCAGGAAAGTTCTTGCTCCGCCACATCCAGCTCGACATCGCCTTTTTTCAGCTTAGTCGGCGTGAATTCGCCCATGCGCCTTGTCATGGAACGGATGCGGGCGAGCAGTTCCCCCATGGCGAACGGTTTAGCGAGGTAGTCATCCGCGCCTGCGTCAAGGCCCATGATGCGGTCTTCTACCTCCGATTTGGCGGTCAGCATGATGACCGGCGTCATATCACCGCTGTCACGGATACGTTTCAGCGCTTCAATACCGTCTATTTTCGGCATCATGATATCGAAAATCATACAACTGTAGGAGTTCTCCCTCGCCTTTTCCGTAGCGGCGAGCCCGTCATAGACGGCGTCCACCTCGTAGCCGAAATGTTTCAGCACCGCCGCAAGGGCATCTGACATAGCCTTTTCGTCTTCTGCTATCAATATTTTCATTCTGTTCCACCTTCTTCACGGATAAGTTTACGAATCGTCTGCATGGAAATATCGCAGGATGCCAGTTCATCGGCACAGCGTTTCAGCTCCTGCTCAATGAGCGGCGCATTCCTGATATGGTGCTTATATTTCATTTCATGCTCCAGACTCGCCCACGAATCCATAGCGATGGTGCGGAGCTGTATTTCCACAAAAAAATGACCCGGATTATCTCCGCGAACGTCCTCATACGGCGCCTCAACCGACAGGATCATATGGTAGCTGCGGTACCCATTTGATTTCACATCCAATATATAATCCTTTTCTTTCACCACGGTGATTCCCGGCAAGTCTTTAATTCGTGAAATATTTTTGTAAATATCGTCGATAAAGCGGCAAACAACACGGAACCCGATGGCATCCCGCACCTCGCAGAGCGCCGAACAAGGGGTAAGCGGCAATCCCCGCGCCTCCAGCTTCGCCTGCATGCTCTTCTCCGATTTCAGCCGGTAACGCAGATGCTCATAAATCAACTCCCCCGAATCATCCTTATGTGCCTTCGCATACCGCTCCATGGAAGCTGCCATCATCCGCATGACCGCCTCTAAAGAATCCTTGTACTGTCCATATATATCCATATGATAAACCTCTTTTACATAAGTATGCCTAAATTATAGCACAGGAAAAACGGCCCCTGACAAAAAAGCCCCCTCCACTTCGCCACATACGCCCTGCAACATCAGCCGCGCAACATAAAAAGCCGACCCCCATCAGACGTCAGCCATAAAAAAAGAACTATGAAATATATAACCTACCTATACGGCAGATAACGAAACAACTCCATAAAGTCGGTTGAGTTAATATTTCTAAGCTGCCTATACGGCAGATAACAAGTTCTGTTCTAACTGCGTCAACTCCGTTTCTTTCTAAGCTGCCTATACGGCAGATAACCAAGCGGTAAGTGAAAAATTGAGGTTGAAGGATTTCTAAGCTGCCTATACGGCAGATAACGGTACCGCTGTCGCATGATTGCGTGTCGGACATTTCTAAGCTGCCTATACGGCAGATAACTTTCTGCGCCGACCATACTTGCGATTTTTCGGTTTCTAAGCTGCCTATACGGCAGATAACGTTCATCGCCCTGTGGGCTAAAAGATGGGATTTTTCTAAGCTGCCTATACGGCAGATAACACTGCAACACTAACAGTACGGCTGACACCAGCTTTCTAAGCTGCCTATACGGCAGATAACTATCGAGTCACCGGTTTTTTGGCCGCGGGTGTTTTTCTAAGCTGCCCATACGGCAGATAACACGGGGTGGCTACCGTTGCTGCCACGTTAAACTTTCTAAGCTGCCCATACGGCAGATAACTATCGAGTCACCGGTTTTTTGGCCGCGGGTGTTTTTCTAAGCTGCCCATACGGCAGATAACCTTGAAGCGAGTGACGAACGTCGACGCTTGCATTTCTAAGCTGCCCATACGGCAGATAACGAATGGGTAAATTCTGAATGGTTGACGGAAAATTTCTAAGCTGCCCATACGGCAGATAACAAAGAAAATGAGGAGAAAATCAAAAAGGTGCTTTTCTAAGCTGCCCATACGGCAGATAACTGATAATCCTATCCGGCACTCCAGACATTCCTTTTCTAAGCTGCCCATACGGCAGATAACAAGTACTGTAAGATTTGGGAATTTATACGGGATTTCTAAGCTGCCCATACGGCAGATAACTGTAAAAAACAAAAAAATATTGCGATACTGTCTGACCGTATCCTTTTTTCTTTATTTTATCCCAAATTTATCTTCTTTTGCAAACATATAGATTTTATCGCATTCCCCAGTGTCCATAAAAATTTGAGTTAAAATTTAGTATTCAATACTTTCCTCTATCCTCCGTCATACCTTTTATAAAACCGGTTCGCAATAAATACCTTATGAAGCAAAAGGTAATCAGAAAGCCTCCTTCGCTCCTGCTCTGAATGACATTTTACCGATTTCCTCATCACGGCAGCAGATCCTTCACATTCGTTCAGGATGACGATTAACATTTCCCTCATTATGACGCCTTATCGTTCCCCTCATCATGACACTCTCTCCTTCAATCGTCATTCTGAATGGAGACAAGAATGCTTTGTAAGAAAGCAGGAAAGCGGAAATATGACACGGAGTGAAGAATCTATGACTCGGATGACATCTCTCACGGATTCTTCCGGATACCTTTATCCTACTCCCTTTCAAATTTATGCATATGAAAAAAGACACCTACATTTGTAAGTGTCTTTTCCTTTATCAGCAGCTTCCTATCCTCCCGGGCCGCTTCCGGCCAAGTACTTTCGGCGTTTGTGAGCTTAACTTCCGTGTTCGGCATGGATACGGGTGATCCTCACAGCTATCGCCACTGTTTCTCTGA
>OJKI01000498.1_pt1 | contig 14857 bp, 16 predicted proteins | sample 1596431 | NCBI WGS metagenome assembly OJKI01 (sample SAMEA4350165, study PRJEB24818) | metagenome | biome: human; feature: gut; material: faeces | place: Denmark | collected 2013-09 | reverse complement strand
CTCCGAAATGGCGTCTTCATCGATCCTCATATCGGCAAGATTGTTCAGCTGCACCTGCTCCACCTGCGAGGCAAAGCTGCGAAGGGGCTTGAGGGCGCGTCCGCTGACAAAATAGGCGAGGATGCCGCTGAGCAGCGTTACCGCCGCCGTGATATACCAGTTGGTGGTGCGGAAGCTCCCCTGCACCCCATCGACGACGATGGTCAACTCCTCGTTGGGCGCTATGAGCTGCGGGTCAAAGCTCGCCGCTCCGCCATCACTCAGGATCACCGTGCCGCCGCCCTGTAAGCTGTCCGCAATGGTGTCCATATAGTACACACCGGAGGAGCACAGCAGCAAATTCATGGCCACGCAGGTGATGCCGATGAGCAGGACGGACATCAGTGTGATGCGCCACTGCAGGGAAAGACGCTTCATACTTCCTCGCCTCCCATCAGATAGCCCTCGCCGATGCGGTTGCGGATGGGGTCGTAGCCCAGCGCGACGCGGAGCTTTTTGCGCAGGGCGGAGATGTGGACGCGAATGGAATTGCTGAAGCTGTCCACGCTGTTGTCCCAGACATGATCCATCAGCTCCTCCTGGCTCACGGGCCGCCCCTGATGCACCATCAGGTATTCGAGTATCCCCGTTTCCTTGCGGGTCAGCGTCAGCGTCTGCCCGTTGACGGCGGCGGTGCGGGAGCGGGTGTCAAAGGTCAGGGCTCCGCAGCTTAGCAGCACGTCCTGCTGGGTGAACTGCCGTAATGTCAGGCTGCGGATGCGGGCCTCCAGCTCGGCAAGATGAAAGGGCTTTGCCAGATAGTCGTTTGCCCCGGCGTCCAGCCCCTCAACCTTGTCCTCCACCTCGCTGCGGGCGGAGAGGATCAGCACCCGTGTCTCCCGGTCAGTCTGCCGCAGGGTACGCAGTACCGTCATGCCGTCCTTTTTCGGCAGATTCAGATCAAGAAGCACCAGATCGTATCGTTCCACACCCAGCAACTCCAGAGCCTTCTCCCCGTCGTAGCAGTAGTCCACGCTGTAGGCCAGCCGCCGCAGGCTGCGGACGATTGTTTCACACAGAGCGCGTTCGTCTTCAATTACTAAAAGGTGCATGAGAGCCCTCCTTTTTATTTCTCCGTTTTTGTGTTGCTTTCATTATAGCAAAAATAGATAAGGTTTGCGTTAAGTTTTCGTTCTTAACAGAGACTTTAACTCTCCTACGCTATGATGGGGACACAAAATCGGAAAGGGTGATGAAAAATGAGCTGCGGGAAAAAGGCCGCGGCGCAGATCGCGCTGCTGATGGCCGGAATCGCCATGCTGTGCTTCGGCGTATGGCGGGGCGAGGCGGCGACGGTGCTAAGCAAGGCCATTAAATTATGTCTGGAGTGTGTGGGCATTGGATAAGAAGCTCTCAGGCGTTTCGCAGACCATGTCCCGCTTCCGGGGCTGGATTCAGGCGGGGGCGACGCTGCTGACCAACCTGCACCTGCCGAACTTCCTCAAGGGAGGACTGTATCAGGGCGCTGGGAAAACCGTCTGCGTGCCGGGGCTGAACTGCTACTCCTGTCCGGCAGCCTCCGGGGCCTGTCCCATCGGGGCGTTTCAGGCAGTGGTGGGCTCGTCCAAGTTCAGCTTCTCCTATTATATCACAGGCTTTCTCATTCTGCTGGGCGTGCTGCTGGGGCGCTTTATCTGCGGCTTCCTCTGTCCCTTCGGCTGGTTTCAGGAGCTGCTGCATAAGATCCCGACAAAGAAGCTCTCCACAAAGAAGCTCAAGCCCCTGACATACCTCAAGTACGCTGTCCTGCTGGTGATGGTCCTCCTGCTGCCGGCGTTCCTTGTGAACGACGTGGGCATGGGCGACCCTTTCTTCTGCAAATACCTCTGCCCACAGGGCGTGCTGGAGGGAGCCATCCCGCTGTCCCTTGCCAATTCCGGTATCCGGGCGGCGCTGGGCAAGCTGTTTACATGGAAATTCAGCATCCTGCTGTCGGTGATCGTGCTGAGCGTGGTGTTCTACCGGCCGTTTTGCAAGTGGCTCTGCCCGCTGGGCGCGTTCTATGCGCTGTTCAACCGGGTGTCCCTCTTCCAGATGAAGGTGGACAAGAATAAGTGTGTCTCCTGCGGGAAATGCGCCAAGGCCTGCAAGATGGATGTGGATGTGACGAAAGCGCCCAACCATACTGAGTGCATTCGCTGCGGAATGTGCGTCAATGCCTGTCCCACCGGAGCCGTTTGCTTCCGCTATGGCTTCGGCAGCGGGGAAGAGAAAGAAAACGCAGCAACGCTGCGAGAAAACAACAAAGATTAAGGAGAAACGAATATGAAAGTAAAGAAGATACTGGCTCTGCTGCTGGGCGCGATGATGCTGCTCTCCCTTGCAGCCTGCGGCGCAAAGGACAACGACAAGCAGGCGGATATGAGCGGAGACGGCTCCGCCATGACCGGCGAGCCGAAAACCGCCGAGGAGGCGCTCGCCCTGCACAAGGAGCTGCTGGAGCGGGAAAACGCGCTCCTGTCGGAAAATGCCGAGCTCTGGGAGAAGGTGTTCATGGCGGCCGATAAGGGCATGACCATGCAGGAGGACGGGAAAAACTACGGCGACTTCCTGCTGGATACCGTCGAGGCCGCGAAAGAGCAGTTCACCGACAAGGAGTATGAGTGGCTGAAGGAGTCGGCCACGGAGATCAGCAATATTGAAAACAAGCTGACCGAGTTGGAAGAGAAGTATCCCGAGATCATGCAGAAATCCATGGACGGCGATATGAGCGTGTCTGGGGGCAGCGACATGACCATGCCGCCTGACGACGGCAGCATGCAGAAGTTCCCTGCCTTTGAGGGGAAAGATCTGGACGGCAACACGGTGAAGAGCGACGAACTGTTCTCCGCTAACGCCGTCACCGTGGTGAATTTCTGGTTCACCACCTGCAATCCCTGCGTGGGAGAGCTTGCCGAGCTGGACGCGCTGAATAAGGAACTCGCGGAGAAGGGCGGCTCCCTCATCGGCGTCAACACCTTCACGCTGGACGGCGACGAAACGGCAATTTCCGAGGCGAAGGATGTGCTTGCCAAGAAAGGCGCCACCTATCAGAATGTGTATTTTGACTCAGATGGTGAGGCGGGAAAGTTTACTACCAACATCTTTGCTTATCCCACCACCTATGTGGTTGACCGCAATGGCAATATCGTGGGTGAACCCATCGTAGGAGCCATCACGGAAAAGAAGCAGGCGGAGACGCTGCAAAAGCTCATCGAGCAGGCGCTCGCCGCCGATGTGGGCTGACCCGGGATTTAAAAAGTGCCTATGATGAAGAAAAAGCGTTGTAAGCCGGCAGATATTCTGCGCGCCATTTCGCTACCTCTGGTAGGCACTGCCGGAGCATGGCTGTACCGCCGCTATGCAGGCTGCGCCGCCGATACCTGCGCCATCACCTCGGGTCCGTGGCTCTTTGCAGGCATTGGATGCATCCTTGGATCGCTGCTGTATACTGTCCTGCGGCCCGACCGCAGCGAAGAACAGGACAAGGAAGGGGCGGAGTGAGTCCTGATTCCCCTGAAAGGAGGAAACGCGATGTATCGAAGCGTATTGGCACTGCTTTTCACCGCAGTGCTGCTGCTCAGCGGCTGCGCCGCCGGGTAGCAGACTGTGCCGAAGGAAAAGAGCGGACAGGAAACAAACATGGACGGACTGGCTTTTGACCGGTCAGACGAGGAGATCACCTATATGGATACCAAAGACAATGTCATCTATCTGGCAGGCGGCTGCTTCTGGGGCATGGAACAGCTGATGCAGTCCATCCCCGGCGTTATCGACGCCGAGAGCGGCTACGCCAACGGCACCTGCGAGGCGGACGCCGATTACAAGACCGTCTGCAAGGGAGAGACCGGCTTTCGGGAGACCGTGCGGGTGGAATACGACCCCGAGCAGGTGAGCCTTGACGCGCTGCTGCTGGCCTACTTCTATGTGATCGACCCCACGGTACAAAACCGGCAGGGTAACGACCGCGGCAGCCAGTACCAGACCGGCGTCTACTACACCAACGAAAGTGCCAGAGAGACGGTGAAGCGCATCGCGGAGATCGAGCGAGGCCGCAGCGAGAAATTCTTCGTGGAGATCGGCCCGCTCAAAAACTTCTATCCCGCCGAGGAATACCACCAGAACTACCTCGAAAAGAACCCAAACGGCTACTGCCACATTCCGCGCGCGGAGATGGAGCTCTTTTCCCGGCTGCGTATCGACCCGGGTGACTATCAGAAGCCCGCGGCAGAGTCCATCCGGGACAAGCTGACGGCGGAGCAGTACCGCGTCACGCAGGAGAGCGGCACGGAGCGCGCCTTCACGGGCGAGTTCTGGGACAAGTTTGAAAAGGGCATTTATGTGGATGTCGTGACCGGCGAGCCGCTCTTTTCCTCCACGGATAAGTACGAGAGCGGCTGCGGCTGGCCCGCCTTTACAAAGCCCATCGAAGGCCCTGCCGTGGTGGAAAAAGAGGATCTGAGCCACGGAATGCGCCGCACGGAGGTCAGAAGCCGTGCCGGAGATTCCCACCTCGGTCATGTGTTCACCGGCGATTCGGAGTCCCCCAACGGCGTGCGCTACTGCATCAACAGCGCGGCCCTGCGCTTCGTCCCCTATGAAAAAATGGAGGCCGAGGGCTACGGATACCTGCTGTACCTGTTTGAAAAATAGGACGCAAGCGGTCGGCAGTTCTCATGCAAGGAACTATCAGCACATCACAGCATATCGGACTGCCCGGTGGCAGTCCGATATGCTGTGAATGGAATTTTCTGGCACTCTCAATGAGCCGATTTCAAAACGGAGAAGCACATGTATCTTTTTCAAATAAGCAACTACGATGACCCCGCCGTGGACAGAGAAACCGCAGAACTGCTGCACCGGCATTTGGAAGCTGAGAGTCGGCGGCACTGCCCCGCTATGTGGAATGCGATAGACCGCATCAGAACTCACGCCGCGAAAGGCCCGGCGCGCGAAAGGCGGACGGTGCGCTGCCGCATTTATGGCGTGTTCCTGCTGGCGTTGGGCCTTTTGACGCTGATTCTCGGCTTGATGCCGCCAAGAACCACCGATGTGATCATTGTGGGCGGAGCCGTGATTATTGCAGGCCTGCTGGAGTTTGCCCTTGCTCGCGGAAGAACGCCGCCGCGCATACCGGCATCCTGCAAAAAGGAGGCGCGGAAAGCGCTGAGCTGCGGCGGGCCGTTGATTGGGAAAAGCTCAAAACCGCCATCCGCTTCGAGGATGCTGGCATAACGATCTGCGCGGAGGAGAACGAAGAACATCTCTCTTAAGGAACTAATTCAAACTTATTGCTGTTAGCCGATGGATTCAGTTGTGCCAAAGCATTGCAGGGCTGAAAGTATTCAGCTTCGGCTTCGGCAAAAGATATGTAAAACAGAGGAGCGCCCGTATCAGCATTTATGCTGGCACGGGCGCAAATCATTTAAGGCATGCTTTACACTCCCGTTGTCGAAAGCAAAACACCTCTTCAGGCTGTCTCGGGTGTCTGTTTCCCGCTCTTTGCATATTGCGCGCGTGAGCGGCCACAGATGCGCTGCTCAGCGGCCGGATTGCGCTCTTCTGACGCTTTTCTGTTTCTATCGCATTTCCGTATCCCCTCTCGTGTATAGTTGAGGCAATTCTGTGGCATACTATTGATTTTACCTTTTTGGCATCTTCTGATTCAGGCTTATTATTTTATCGTCAGCTTTGTCGGCGGCACCCTTCCCGGAATCGTATCGACGTCGCAGAAGGAATGGGCCTCCCTGGTCGCCGAGGCGGAAGCTCCCGCCTCTGTTCTGGACTTCGCAGATGCGTCTATCTGCGTTCAGTTCTACTCGAAATCGACCGGTCACTTTGAGCACAGCTACGTGCAGCCCATCTACTTAGAGCGCCTTGAGCTCGATGCCGAGGAAGAAGCGGAGCTTCGCAAGGCTTATAGCCAGGAGCGTTGTAAGCGTCAAGTGTAGCGGCGGATTGAAGGTTACCCGCGAAAATGAGAGAATATAATGAAAGAAAGCCATGCGTAAAACTGACGCAAGTAAAACCGAGAGATTCGTCAGTTATAGAAAACAGGAGACAAAAAAGCTGCTCTTCGGTGGGATACAGCATGCCACATACCACATCTCAGCCAAAATGTCTCGCAACAGGGGATACGAGATTGCAGCGGAAACAGGAAAAAAGGAGCTGGCATCCAGCTCCTTTTCACTATGTGTTTTTCAGATGCAGAATGCGGCATAAAGAGGCACGATTTTCTTATTGCCATCACAGCCAAAGTTTTTGGCAGAGAGCTTGATAGCATAGGCCGGCTTGTAGGTATCCATGTAGACCTTTAAGCTCTTTGCCTTGGTATTATCGGCGGATTTAACCTCAACGGGAATGAGCTGCCCATCGCGCTGGATGACGAAGTCTATCTCAGCCCCGCGCTCCGACTCCCAGTAGTAGGTACGGTAGCCGTTGATGGAGAGCTGCATGTTGACATAGTTCTCAGCCATGCCACCCTTGAAGTCGTCGAGCTCGTCGACCATATAGAGGACATCATTGGCGGCTAAATCCTTCTTGGCGCACAGAAGGCCAAGGTCAGACACGTAGATTTTGAACGCATCTATATCGCGGTAGTTTTCGAGCGGCTTTTTGACCTGCTCGACCTTGTAGACCTGAGAGACGATACCAGACAGGCACAGCCACTCAATCGCATTCTCGAACTCGGAAGCACGCACGCCTTTCTTAATCAGTTTGTACTGGAAACGCGTGTTCTTCTTCGAGAGCTGAACAGTGATGTTGTCGTAGGCAAGCCTGGTTTTCTTGATTTCGTTCAGGTTGTTGTACTTGCTCATGTCGTTGAGGTAACTCGCAAGAATCGTATCCTGCGTATGACGGACAAGGATATAGTCCCTGGTCTCCACGAACTGCATCACACACTCCGGCATGCCGCCGACCACGAGATACTGGCGATAGAGCTGCATCGCTGCATCGTGCAGTGCAGACGGCAGCGGCGCATTGGTATTGAAGCTCTCTTTTATCTGCGCGACTAAGTCATCCTCTCCGAGCGCCAGCATGAACTCCTCCATGTCCATAGGGTAGAGCGTCTTCATGTCGACTTTGCCGACGGGGAAGGAGAACTTCGCCCTGTTGACCGCGACACCCAGCAGGCTGCCTGCAACGATGATGTGATACTCTGGCGCGTCCTCACAGAAGTATTTGAGAGAGGTCAGAGCTCTTTCGCAGAGCTGCACCTCATCGAAGACTATCAGGGTCTTCTCCTTGACGATGGTCTGACCTGCGATGTGGGACAAAATTGGAATCAGATAATCGGGGCTGATGTCTTCCTCAAAAGTCTCGTTCAGCTTGGGATTGGTCTCAAAATTGAAATAGGCGACGTTTTCGTAGTGTGTGCGCCCGAACTCCAAGATGGAGTACGTCTTACCGACCTGTCTTGCACCCTGCAAAATAAGGGGCTTGCGGTGCTCGTCCTCTTTCCACACTTCCAGGAAGCTAATGATTTTTCTATACATAATGCAACCTCCTTAAAGGTTCTGAGCGTAGTTTAACAGATATTCGCGCAAAAATCAATCGAATTTAATTGAAATATCGCATCAAATAACGCGAAAGACTTATTGAAGATTACATAATTCGACACGAATGCTTTGGGCGGTCCGTGCGGAGAAACTAAATATCATATCATTGCCTGATAGAAAATCGGCATCGTCGGGGATACGAAACTGCAGCAACGCAAAAATCGGAAGCAAAATCGTCAAAGAGAACCCCAAAAGTATATCACAGGGTATCCGGAAAGGCGCTGCGCGGGGGATACCAGCTTACAGCAGACAAAGAAAAAGAGCGACATCCGTTTCTGGATGTCGCTCTGCCTATTACTGACGGGGCACTGGTATCTGCCTGCGGGTCTCTGCACAGTCTCGCAAATAGAGGTTAGCCCGCTATGCTCCTGCACATACTCTTTGATCTGCGGATACGTTGCGCCTTTTTGGAATCCGGACATATCCATATTCTCCAATGAGAACTCCACACGCACCTTTTTCGAGTCGATTTCTCCCTTGGAAAGAAGGACAACCGTCTCAAAGAAGCTGGTCAGGTCATCTCCCGTGGGATTAGGCGCAATATAGTCAAAGCCAATATCCGTGACGAATAGAGCGGTGATCTGGAAAATCATGTCCTCTTGCGCACATGAAGAAAGGAGGATTTCAAATTGGAAAGCAAAAGCTTGATGCAGCAGTACGCCGAAAGGAAACTGACTGAAACCATGTCTTTTATCGCGGAAAAACGCAGGGACAGACTCTCTGCCGCGAGAGTAACGTGGAGCAAGTTGGCAAAAGATAAGCCTCTGACGGCGGCTGTGGCAACACAAGTGCTCATGGCGAATCAAGACTGCGTCGCGTTCCTGCCAAAAGAAAAGCTGAGCGAAGAAATCTGCGAAGATGTTCTGGAGATGTCGCCACTATCCATCTCTTTTATCCCAGAAGAGATGAGAACCGAGCAGATGAGCTACACAGCTCTCAACGCCTACAAAAAGTATGCGAAGACGGATAGGACAAGTGGAGTTTGGCAAATCGTCGAAATCCTGTCTGCCGGTGTGCAGACCGAGAATATCTGCTTGCTTGCGGCAAAGCAGACTCGGATTTTTGGCGTACAAATGGCACTTGCCTGTGGCCTTCTCGGTGTTTGCAAATATAGAACAGACACCGGCTCCCTTGCTGTGCCGCTATGAAATTTCTCCTTGCGCTTACTGTAACAGCAGGAGGCTGAAGACGAGCGTGAAGAGCGCGACCGTTTCGATGATGCCGATGACGATGAAGAAATTCGCCGTGCCCTTGCCGGTCTCGCCGAGCGCGTCGGCGCTCGCCGCGGCGACCTTGCCCTGGAAGAACGCGGATAGGCCGATGGCGAGACCCGCGAAGATGCCCGTAAACATGGCGAGCGCGGGATCGGCGCCGGAGGCCACGGCGCTGCGGATGAAGTTCATCAGCAGGAAGCCGTAGATGGTCTGCGTCAGGGGCGCGCCAGAGAAGGCGACCATGATGAAGGGAGCGGGCTTACCGTTCGCGTAGCACTTCTTCCACGCGCCGACGCTCGCCTGCGCCGCGAAGCCCGCGCCGAACGCGCTGCCCATGGCGGACAGGCCCAGCGCACACGCCATACCAATAAATTCAATGCTCATAATACGTTTCTCCTCTTTTTGATTATTTTCTGATCTTATCCAGTTTTTTGAACGGTGCGTAGGCGGTGCCGGTCCACTCCATGCCAAGCTGACCGGAGAATTCCAGCAGATTCAATCGCACGCCATGGACCACCACGGACAGCAGGCCCATCACGATGTTCAGCCCGTGACCGACGAGCATGATGAGGATGCCGACGACGACCAGCGGCCCCTTGAAGCCGAGCGCCATGTTGTTAAAGCTCTGCGCGATAGCGAGCGACGCCATGCCGACGGCAAACAGTCGGATGTAGCTCATGATGTTGCCGAAGGCACTGATGGTGTTGAGGAACACTGTGAAGGCGTTGCCAAGGCCCGCCTTGAGACCCTGCGCGAAGGTCTTGTCAGGCGACATACCGCCGAAGCACACGACCAGCACGAAGCCGAGAAGGACCACCGCGGCAATGGGCGTGAGGTTCACCTGCTCGCCGATGACGAGGTAGAGCACCACGAAGTACAGCGCGCAGATCGCGCACAGCCAGCCGAGGTCGGCGACCCAGCTGAGGTCCTTCTCTTGCGTCTTGCGGCGGATGTTCATCACACACGCCAGCGAGAGCTGGACGGTGCCGAGGATGAAGCAGAATTTCATGACGCTGTTTTGCTGCTGCGTGGTGGTGACGTTGAAATACTCGGGGTAGTTCGCAAAGGTCGGAACGACCAGCGAGCGGAGCAGCGGCACGTCCATCGCGCCCTCAAGCCCGAACCAGGTGCCGGTCATCGCGCCCCAGACGATGGTGGCGATGGAGAGCACCCACAAAAGCTGCACGGCATCGGAGGGCTTCTTGCTCTTCACCGTCAGGGCCGCGGCGGTCAGCAGGAACAGGCAGCCGTAGCCCGCGTCGCCGATGATCATGGCGAAAAAGAGCGTGAAGAAGCCGAGGAACCAGAACGAAATATCGTACTCGCGGTAGCCCGGCACGGTGCCGAGAATGTCGAACACCGGCGCGATGAGCCGCGTGACCCTGGTGTACTTGATCTTGGTCGGCACCTTGTCGTCGTCTGCCGCCGGATCGTCCATCGCCCACGCCCAATGCTCTTTCGCGGCGGCGGCCTTGAAGCGCTCCGCCTCGTCGACGGGGAGGTAGCCGGTCAGCCACACGAGTCCGTCCCCGCTCTCCGAGGTATTGCGCACGGAGGAATAGTCCGCGTCGTTCTGCGTTTTGAGCAGCTGCTCGCGGAAGCTGGGCAGGTGCTTCGCGGCGGCCTTGAGCTGCGCGCCGCACTCAGAAAGACCGTGCTCGCAGTCGGCAATCTCCTGCCGGTATTCGTCAAGGCTCTTTTCCGGCGGGATGAACTCGCCGGCGGCGCAGGAGGCGGGCAGCGCACCGAGGATGGCGACGGCCTGCTGCTTCCCGACCGGCGCGAGCCGGAGGAAGCGCACCTCCTCGTCCGCTTCGAGCGAAGCGAGGAGCTTTTTGTCCACGCGGCAGAAGTGCAGCTCGAAGCCCTGCACCTTCAATTCCTTGATCTCGGCGGGGGAGAAGCTGCCCCAGCCGGCGAGCGTGTCGCACGCGCTGACCGCGGCGGCGCGCTCGGCTTCCAATGCCTTTTTGCGCTCCAGACATGCGTTGAGCTCGTCGAAGAGCACTTTAAATTGATCGTCGTCGAGCGTTTCCGCTTCGACCTCGCTCACCCCCTGCTCCTCGAGCACGGTGATGAGCCGCGAGAGCGCGGCGAAGCGCTCCAGATAGGTCTGGTCGGCATCCGCCTTTTCCGCGAAATGGACGATGCCGAGCGCACGCAGCGCGTCGAGCAGCTCCGTTTTCTGCGTTTGCGCAGCGACGATGTGAACGACCTTCATTTTCTCGATCATCGCGCCGCCTCCTGTAGCTTTTTCTTGGCGATCTTGCCGCGCACGACCGCGGAGGTCTGCTGGTCGCCGAGGTAAATGCCGATGACGCGGATGTTTTCTCGCGCCTCGGGGATCTTGACCTTTTCAAACAGGTTCACGCGCTGCGCGGTGGAGCGCAGCTCCCGCTCGAGCAGCTCGACCTGCGTGCGCAGCGTCTTGACCAGCGCGTCCAGCCGCGCGATCTCGCGCAGCGTGACCACGGCGGTGTCCACCCAGAGCGGATAGTCCGCGACGTCGTAGGAGATCTCCTCGAAGGTCAGCTCCTCAAAGACCGGCACGATCACGCCGGCGATGTTGTGGTCGCGGCAGACGACGTCCTTCGGACGGATGAGCGAATCGAGCCGCATCCCCTCGGGGAAGCTGCCGTTTTCGGCGAACACCGCGATCCAGCCGTCCAGACCGTCGACGATCTTCAGCCGCTCGGCTTCGACCTTCTCAAGCTGCGCCGTCACCTGCATCACGACCGATTGGAGCTGCTGCTTTTTCAGCTGCAGCGTCGGCAGATAGCGTTGAAACTGCTTGAGCCGGTCCTTCTGGACCTTCAGTTCATTTTTTGTTAGTTTGACAGCCATACGCGCTCCCTCAGTTCAAGGCGTCCTTTTTCGGCCATCTTTCCTGCAGAAGACTGGTCTTCAGACCCGTTTCGTTCGGCTCGAAGCACTCGGCGAGGATCCCCCAGCCAAGGTCCAGCGCCTCCTCCAGAGGGATGTTCACGCTCAGGTCCATCAGCTTCGTTTCAAAGAGGTGGCCGTACTTGAGCAGCTTCTCGTCCCATTCGGACATCATGAAGCCCATGGACTTCTTCTCAAGGCTTTCCTTGTAGGCGCTGTAGAGACGGATCATGCCGTCCATCAGGGCGCGGTGGTCGCTGCGCGTCGTGCCGTTGACGTTCTGCTTGAGACGCGAGAGCGAGCCGAACGGCTCGATGTGGCCGTTTTTGAGGTAATACTGGCCCTCGGTGATATAGCCCGTGTTGTCCGGCACGGGGTGGGTGACGTCGTCGCCGGGCATCGTGGTGACGCCGAGGATGGTGATGGAGCCCGCACCCTCAAAGTCGACCGCCTTTTCATAGCGCGAGGCAAGGCAGCTGTATAGGTCGCCGGGGTAGCCGCGGTTGGACGGCACCTGCTCCATCGTGATCGCCATTTCCTTCTGCGCGTCGGCGAAGTTGGTCATGTCGGTCAGCAGCACAAGCACGCGCTTGCCGGCAAGGGCGAACTGCTCCGCCACGGCGAGCGACAGGTCGGGCACGAGCGTACATTCCACCGTCGGATCAGACGCCGTGTGGACGAACATGACTGTGCGGCCCATCGCGCCGCTCTTTTCGAGCGTGTCGCGGAAGAAGAGGTAGTCGTCGTATTTCAGACCCATGCCGCCGAGGACGATGACGTCGACCTCCGCCTGCATGGCGATGCGGGCGAGCAGCTGGTTGTAGGGCTCGCCGGAGACGGAGAAGATGGGCAGCTTCTGGCTCTCGACGAGCGTGTTGAACACGTCGATCATCGGGATGCCGGTGCGGATCATGCGCTTGGGCACGATGCGCTTGGCGGGGTTGACGGAGGGCCCGCCGATGGGGATCATATTTTCGGTCAGCGCGGGGCCGTTGTCGCGCGGCACGCCCGCGCCGTCGAACACGCGCCCGAGCAGGTCGTCGGAAAACGAGACCATCATGGGCCGCCCGAGGAAGCGCACGGTGTCGGTCGTGCTGACGCCCTGCGTGCCGGCAAAGACCTGCAGGGAGACGAGGTCGCCGCTGAGCTTGATGACGCTCGCGTAGCTCTCGCCGACGAGGGCAAGGTCGCCGCTGCGCACGCCCGAGGCGCGCACGGTCACGACGTTGCCGACGATGGATTCGATCTTGGTATAAACCTTCTGCATTCTGAAACCCTCCTTAACCCGTTACCTTGCTCCGGTAGAGGTCCGTGAGCTTCGTTTCCTGCGCCGCAAATTCCGGCGTGCCGTAGACCGTGCCGTGCCAGTCGAGGAATTCCTGACGCACCTGATTGAAGAAGGCGCGGATCTCCTTTTTGTCGCTGAGTGCGTAATCGCGCGTGAGCACATCGTAGAGCACGTTGAACTCATGCGCCTGACGCTCCGGCTCGCAGGCCGCGTCGATGGGATCGAAGGAGTTCTGCTGCAGGTACACGGCGTCGAGCAGCTCGCCCTTCTGGTAGAGGATGTAATCCTCGGCCGAGGTGCCCTCTTCGCCGATGACCTTCATCATCTGATTGATCTCGCTGCTGCGGCGGAGGATGCCGCGGGCCTCCTCCACACGCGCCATGTCCACCACGCCCTGATACTTTGACCACGAGTCGATGGGGTGGATGGAGGGATACTTGCGCGCGTCGGAGCGCTCGCGGGAGAGGCCGTGGAACGCGCCGACGACCTTGAGCGTCGCCTGCGTGACCGGCTCTTCAAAGTTGCCACCCGCGGGGGAGACCGTGCCGCCGATGGTGACAGAGGCGATTTTGCCGTTTCTCAGCCGGACCTTGCCCGCGCGCTCATAGAACGCGGCGATGACGGATTCGAGGTAGGCAGGGAAGGCTTCCTCGCCGGGGATCTCCTCCAGTCGGCCGCTCATCTCGCGCATGGCCTGCGCCCAGCGGCTCGTGGAGTCCGCCAGCAGCAGGACGTTGAGGCCCATCTGGCGGTAATATTCGGCCATCGTCACTGCCGTGTACACGGACGCTTCACGCGCCGCGACCGGCATGGACGAGGTGTTGCAGATGATGATGGTACGCTCCATCAGCGAGCGGCCCGTGCGCGGGTCGGTCAACTCGGGAAATTCCTTGAGCACCTCCACGACCTCGCCGGCGCGCTCGCCGCAGGCGGCGACGATGACGATGTCGACGTCAGCGTTCTTCGCCTCCATGTGCTGCAGCACGGTCTTGCCCGCGCCGAAGGGACCGGGCACGCAGAAGGTGCCGCCCTTGGCGACCGGCAGGAAGGTGTCGATGCAGCGGATCTTGGTCACCAGCGTCTCGTCGGGACGCAGACGCTCCTCATAGCAGCGGATGGGCTGCTTGACCGGCCAGGAAAAGACCATGCTCAGCGCCTTCTCCTCGCCCGCGCCGTTTTCCAGCACCGCAACGGTGGAGCGGACGTGATAGACGCCCTTTTCCTTCACGCTCTTTACGCGCCAGCCCTCGTCCTTGAGGTCGAAGGGCGCCATGATGAGGTGCGTGAACTGCCCCTCCGGCACGCTGCCGACCGCGTCGCCCGCGAGCACGGCGTCGCCGGGCTTGACGCAGGGGGTGAACTCCCATTCTTTATCGGGGATGGGGTCAAGGTATACGCCGCGCTCGAGGAAGAAGCCGCATTGCTCGGCAAGCTTCGGCAGAGGGTTCTGCAAGCCGTCGTACACCTGCGTCAGAAGGCCGGGGCCGAGCTCGACGCTCAGCAGCTCGCCGGTCAGCTCGACCTCGTCGCCGACCTGAATGCCGTTGGTCATTTCATAGATCTGCATACTCACGGCGTCGCCGCTGATGCGGATGACCTCGCCCTTGAGACGGTCATTGCCGATCTTGACGAAGCCGACTTCGTTTTTTCGCACGGAGCCCGAGAACCTTGCCGAGACAAGGTTGCCGTTGACTCCGGTCACATAGCCTGTCACTTTCTCCATTTCGTTTCTCCCATTTTCTTATAGGCTGAATATCTGCTGACGGACCTGTCCGAGCAGGGTGTCGAAGGCGGCCTTGCCCTCGTCATGGCGGAAGATACGCTGCCGTTCGAGCAGCTGCAGCTTCAGCGCGTAGCCGTAGAGCGCGCAGTCGTCGAAGCTGTGCAGTCCCACC
>OJKI01000493.1_pt1 | contig 14967 bp, 14 predicted proteins | sample 1596431 | NCBI WGS metagenome assembly OJKI01 (sample SAMEA4350165, study PRJEB24818) | metagenome | biome: human; feature: gut; material: faeces | place: Denmark | collected 2013-09 | reverse complement strand
CTCTTTTTTATCATTATGTTTTGATGCCCATGCTCTCCCACTTGCCGCTGCGGTAGCGCAAGATGAACACTGAGCCGCGCACGAGCCAGTCGAGGATCGCATGCGCAAACCACACGCCGACCACACCGTAGCCGAGATACCGTCCCAGCACATACGCAAGCAGCACGCGCACGAGCCACATCGTCGTCATGCTGGCGAGCATCGTGAACTGAGCGTCGCCCGCCGCGCGCAGGAACGACGGGATCGTGAAAGCAGGGATCCAGAGGAAAATGGACGAAATGCCGTGGATCAACGAAACCGTGACCGCAAGCTTTTCCGCCTCGGGCGAGACATTGTAAACGCGCATGATGAGCGGCAGCAATGCGATGATCGTCAGGTTGACGACTGCCATGATGCCGCAGGTCCACTTGACGATCTTCTTCATGTAGGCGCGCGCCTGATCGAACTCGCCCGCGCCGACGCACTGGCTCACCACCGCGGCAAGGCCCAAGTTGATGGCCTGACCGGCAAAGCAGTTGAAGTTTGAGATGGTGTTGCCGATGGCGTTCGCCACCATCGATGCCGTACCGAACGTCGAAATCAGGCTGAAAAGCACGAGACGCCCCAGCTGGAACATGCCGTTTTCGACGCCGCTTGGCACGCCGATGTAGAAGATGTTCTTCATCAGGCGCATATTGAGGTGGAAGCCGCGAATATCGGACAGGTGCAGCATCAAGTCGCGGTTGAAGAGCAGCGAGAGGATGACGACTGCCGCGACCGTGCGGGACACGAGCGTCGGGATCGCGACGCCCGCGACGTCCATACCGAAGCCAAAGATCAAAACGGCGTTGCCGATCACGTTGATACTGTTCATCAGGAGTGAGACTTTGAGCGACACGTCGCTGTGGCCCATCGTGCGGAACAGCGCCGCGCCGCCGTTGTAGAGCGCGATGCCCGGAATGGATGCCATCACATATAAATAATAAGTGTTCGTCGCCGCCATGACGTCGGGCTCGATATGGCCGAACATTACGGTCAAAATCTGCGTGCGGAAGAGGTACAGCAGCGCCACGAAGAAGATTGACACCGCGCCGAGCAGCGCGATGAGCTGCTGGCCCGCGTTGCAGGCGTCCTCCTTCTGTCTTTGACCGATGTACTGGCCCGCAACGGCTGCGCCGCCGGTCGCCATCGCCGAGAAAATGTAGATCATCAGATTGCTGATCGAGTCGACGAGCGACACCGCGCTGATCGCCGCGTCGCCGACGGTCGCAACCATCAGTGAGTCGGCAAGACCCACTGTAATGGCCAGAAGCTGCTCGAGCAGCAACGGCCACATCAGCGCGACGAGCTGGCGATTCGTAAACATCATTTCCTTGTCAGCGCGCACCGGCGCTGCCAGTTTGCCCATGGTTTCACACTCCTTGTATCGATTGAGCCTGTATCATAAACCATTTGCCTTTCTTTGTCAACGCCGCGTCAAGAAAGATACGGTTTCAGCGCTGCGCCCCACGCTTCGATAAGCTTTTCCTTCGTCCATCTGGCGTTGGCCGGCGACGTGGAGGGAAGCTGGACGGCCTCGCGCCCGAGCTTCGCGCGGCAGTATTTTTTATAGCAGGCGTAGGACGTGCCGCCGTTGCAGAAGATGGCCTGAATGTCCGCCGCATCCAAAATGACGGACAGATCGTTCGGCACAACGTTCGTGATGCTCGCATCCGACGATCCCACGATCTCACATGAGCCGATGGTGTCCCACATGGCGACGCCGCGGCGCAGGACCATCGCTTTCTTCTCTTCGACCGTCTTCGGCGTTTCCTCGCCCAGAACAGCGGCGAGCGTCGGCCAGAAGCGGTTCTGCGGGTGCGCGTAGAAAAACGCCGCCTCCCTTGACTTGACCGACGGGAACGAGCCCAGGATCAGCACGCGCGACTTTTCGTCATACAGCGGCGGAATATTATGGACCTGCGTCTTAAGCTCCATTTTCTCGTCCCCTTTCTGCCTTTTTCGCCATTTTAACACAGGAACATCAAATCGCCAAGTCCCGTTTTCTCCGTCTGCGTGCGCTTCACGCTTCGCTGCGGAAATGGGTTGGCTTTTCGGCAAAGTTATGTTATGATAAAGTAAATATATATTAAATGTAGGTGCCTTGCCCCGCGTGGGCACGGTCATCTTTGAGAAAGGACATCTATGAAAGACGACGACAATCACATTCTTCTTTTAGAAAAGGGCAAACGAGGCCTTCTGCAGATCATCTTCGGCCGCACGGGCATCATCATCGTTTCGCTGATCGTGCAGATCTTGTTTCTCTTTGCCGCCTTTTACAAGCTTGAGGGTTTTCTGCCCTACTTCTGGGGCGGCAACACGCTGCTGTCGGCGGCAGTCGTGCTGTTTCTGTTCGGCAACGACGACAACCCGACCATCAAGCTCACGTGGTTTTTCATCCTCGCGGTGCTGCCGGTGTTCGGCTTGATTCTGTATGTTTACATCAAGACCGACCTCGGCCACCGGCTGATGATCCGCCGCTACAACGACATCCTGTCGCAGACGGAGCACTTCGCCCCCTCGGAAAGCGCGTGTTCCAAGGAGGAATTACCGGAGGAGCTCCAAAGCCTTGCCTCCTACCTGAATTCCTGCGGCTTCCCCTGCTATCAAAACACACAGGCGCAATACTTCCCCCTCGGCGACGATGCGTTCGAGGTCATGTGCGACGAGCTCCAAAAGGCCGAGCACTTCATCTTCCTCGAGTATTTCATCGTCAGGGAGGGCTACATGTGGGGCCGCATCCTTGAAATTCTCAAGGAAAAGGTCAACGCGGGCATCGAGGTGCGCGTGCTGTACGACGGCACCTGCGCGGTCGCGCTGCTGCCCTATTCCTATCCCGAAAAGCTCGAAAAGCTCGGCATTGCCTGCAAGATGTTCGCGCCGCTGCGCCCGTTCGTCTCCACGCACTACAACTACCGCGACCACCGCAAGATCATGGTCATCGACGGCAAGATCGGCTTCACAGGCGGCATCAACCTCTCCGACGAGTACATCAACCGCACCTCGCGCCTCGGCCACTGGAAGGACACAGCCATTGCCCTGCGCGGCGACGCCGTGCGCAGCCTGACGCTGATGTTTTTGCAGATGTGGGACGTCAGCTCCGTGCACTTTACGCCCGAAGTTTACAGCAAGTATCTCGACGTGCCGCAGCCGGCGCATGAAAAGGAAGCGGGCTATGTCATCCCCTATGGCGACAGCCCGCTCGACCGCGACCTCGTCGGCGAGATGGTCTATATGGATATCATCAACCGTGCCAACCGTTACGTACACATCATGACGCCGTATCTCATCATTGACAACGAGATGATCACGGCGCTGACCTATGCCGCGCGCCGCGGCGTGGAGGTCCAGCTCATCCTGCCGCATGTGCCTGACAAGGAGATCGCCTTCTCGCTTGCGCACACGTATTACCGCAGGCTGCTTGAAAACGGTGTACAAATTTATGAGTACGAGCCGGGCTTCGTTCACGCGAAGGTCTTCGTCAGCGATGACTGCAAGGCGACCGTCGGCACGATCAATCTGGACTACCGCAGCCTGTACCACCATTTTGAATGCGGCACGTACCTTTATGCATCGCCCGAAGTCGCAAAAATTGAGCAGGATTTCCAGCAAACGCTCGCCCGGTGTGTCCGCGCGGACGCAGAGCTTCTCAAAAACGACCCGGTTATGCGAAAGCTCATCGGCCCCGGCATGCGCATCATCGCCCCGCTGCTGTAAGAAGTAAAAAAGTCGAAACCGAAAGGTTTCGACTTTTTTTATTCTCAATTACTTTTCGAGCTGCTCGAGCGCGCTGCACACGGCAGTGTGCTCCTTCTGCACCGCCACATAGAGTGGCTGTACGCTTTCAGACATCGAATCCTGACCGCGCGCAGCGCTTCCGTCATCTGAGAGCTGGCGTGGGCGAGCGAGCCGAGGCCAAGGTTCAGCGCCACGCCCTTGAGCGTGTGCACCGCGCGAAACGCCGTAGTCGTGTCGCCCGTGTTCATCGCATTCGTCAGGTTTTGCATGCTGTCATCGCCCGGGAACATATTAAGGAAGCGCACGATGCGCTCGTCGTTCTGAAAACGCGCCTTGGCTTCGCCGTAGCCGCCGCCGACGCAGCGGAAAAATTCGTCAAGTTTCACGTTCTTTCGCCTCTCGATAAATTGCTACGCAATCCTTTTTCAGTTTGGCCTGATACATCGCAAGGTCCGCCCTGCGGATCGTTCTTAAGATGCGTCCCGCCGCGAACGCGCCGCCGATGCTCGCGCTGATGTACGGTTCAGGATACTCCTCGATGACGATCTCGTCAAGCGCGGCGCGGATGGACTGCAATTTCTTCTCCAAGATCTGCTGCGGCAGGTCGCGGAACAGCAGGAAGAATTCATCGCCCCGTAGCGCACGAGCTCGTCGTCGCTGCGGATCTGCGATTTGATGGCCTGCGCCGCGCGATAGAGCGCCGCGTCGCCCGCCTGATGGCCGAAGCGGTCGTTGATGTGCTTGAAGTTGTCCATGTCGATCATGGCGAACGAGAACCAGCCCTCCAGATTCTTGAGCCGCTCGTCGTAATAGCGGCGGTTGTAGACCTTGGTGACCGAGTCCATATACACCTGCCGGTCGCGCACGAGCAGCTGGTTGAGCACATTTTCGCGCTCGAACATGTCGTCGCTCTTGGTGCGCTTGACCAGCTCGAGCGAATACGGCCTGCCGTCCACCTCGATGAACGACGCGAGCACATAATAGATATCGCTCGCTCGCGTTTCGATCTTCGTCTGTGGCTTGTGCGTGCGCAGCACCTCCTGCGAAATGCAGTTTTCGCAGCGGCGCTTCTTTTTCCACACCGCGTAGCAGTGCTCGCTCTTTTTAAGCGTGCAGCCCTCATCCGTTTTCGTCAGCTCCACACAGATCGTCGGGGCGACCAGCCGCGCAATGTCAAAGATGCGGCGATATGCTCGGCAATGTTCATGCCGCCCATGATCTTGAGGCGCGAGATGACGGTGCTCTGCAATTCGGATGGGACCGTAAGCACGCGGCGCAAAAGACCGTCGATACGCATACGCACAACCATTTCGCCGTCCTGCGGCTCCAAGTGGATATCGCTCGCGCGCTCGGAAAACGCGCGTTCAATGAGGCTGCTCCGTGATAAAGTCGGCGCGGATGAGCACATCGCCCAGGCGCTCCTTTGTCTCCTTCTGCATTTCAAGCGCTTTTTCCAGCTGCTCGTTCGTGATGACGCCCGACGAGACCAGAAGATCGCCCAAACGCATGTACGCCATATTCATCCACCTCCATCTGCTATCTGCCGATGTATGTTAAGAAGTTGTATATCAGGAAAAATGCGCTATTGCTATAAACTTTTTTCTAAAAATTGTCAATAATGTTCAGTATTTCTCCCCATTTCGCACATATTTTACAATCCATATTTCTTTTTTCCTCAAATTTATCGTGCATTTTTACCGTCCGCTGACGGCTCTCCCGTTTTTTGCGGAAACGCTTCGCCCTTTCCGCTCTTTTTTCAATCATTTCTGGCAAAACAGCAGGAAAAATCGGGAAAATATCCCTTGAATGTTCCGTGGTTCTGTGCTAAGTTTACATTAAGTATCAAATGTTTCTAAAAAACATGCATAAACAGTTTTTGTTTGGCACTGGCTTTTCCGGTGCCTATTTTCTTGTCCGCCCGCCCCGCGGCGGCATTTCTACAAAAGAGCGCACCCTAAAATGCGTATGAGGTCTACACGATGGTCGAAGCCAAGATCCTGATCGCGGACGATTCGAAAATGAACCAGCAGATCCTTTCCGAAATCCTCGGCGGCCGCTACGAATACCTCTATGCCGACGACGGCATGCAGGCGCTCGAGCTGCTGCTGCTCGACATCAACATGCCCCGCCTCGACGGCTTCGGCGTGCTCGAGGTGATGAAGCAGCGCAACTGGCTGCAGGAGATCCCCGTCATCATCACCTCGTCCGAGGATGACGAGTCGTTCATCCAGAAGGCCTACGAGCTCGGCGTAACGGATCACATCCGCCGCCCGTTCAACCTGACGGTCACGCAGCGGCGCGTGAGCAACGCACTCACGCTCTACGCGCGCCAGAAGCACCTTGTCCACCTGGCCGAAGAGCAGGTTTACGAGCACGAGAAGACGAACAGCGCCATCATCAACATTCTGAGCCACGTCGTCGAGTCGCGCAACTTCGAATCCGGCACGCACATTCTGCATGTGCGCGCCATCACCGACATTCTGCTGCGCCAGCTCATCTGCACATTTCGGAACGGCGCGCAAAATAGAAAGGAAGCATCATGGCACACAACAAATTTCTCCCTCGCGTGCTCGCCGCAGCGGCGGCGATGATGCTGCTCGCAGGCTGCGGCAGCAAGGCAGACCCCGGATTTTCCCCGGCGAACCCTGTCAATATCACGATCTGGACGTACTACAACGGTGAACAGCTCGAAGCGTTCAACGCGCTCGTCGACGAGTTCAACTCGACCGTCGGCAAGGAACAGGGCATCACGGTTGAGAGCTCCAGCCACGGCAGCGTGACCGATCTTGAGAACAACGTGCTCGCTTCTGCCGAGGGCAAGGTCGGTGCCGAGGCGATGCCCAACATCTTCTCCGCCTACGCCGACACTGCCTACGCGCTCGATGAGATGGGTCAAATTGCCGATCTGAGCGATTATCTAAGCGAAGAGGACCGCGCCGCCTTTATTGAGGACTATCTGAGCGAAGGCGACTTCTCCGGCTCGGGCAGTATCAAGATCTTCCCCGTCGCCAAGTCGGCGGAGCTGCTGTTTCTCAATGAAACGGACTGGGAGCCGTTCGCCGCCGCCACAGGCGCAACCTATGACGACTTGGCCACGATCGAAGGCCTCGTCTCCGTCGCCGAACGCTACTACGAGTGGACCGACGCGCAGACGCCCGACATCCCGAACGATGGACGCGCGTTCTTCGGCCGCGACGCGATGGCGAACTACATGCTCATCGGCGCCAAGCAGCTCGGCTGCACGATTTTCGACGCACAGGACGGCAGCATGACGCTGAACTTTGACCACGACGCCGTGCGCACCCTCTGGGATAACTACTATATACCCTTCATCAAGGGCTACTTTTCCGCAAGCGGCCGCTTCCGCAGCGATGATGTGAAGACCGGCAATATCGTCGCCTACGTCGGCTCGTCTTCGAGCGCAACGTTCTTCCCCGCGCAGGTCATCGCCGACGACATGGACAGCCACGACATCACGCGCAAGGCGCTTGAAAGCCCGAAGTTTGCGAACGGCGAGGACTACGCCGTGCAGCAGGGCGCGGGCATGGTCGTGACGAAGGCGAGCGATGCCGAGATTCAGGCAAGCCTCGTGTTCCTCAAATGGTTCACCTCACCCGAGCACAACATCACGTTCTCTGTCGACTCAGGCTACCTCCCCGTCACGCACGAGGGCAACTCCATCGACGCGATCCGCATAAGCGGTCTTGCCCTCAGCGATGAGATGGACGAAGTCCTCTCCGCCGCAGTCGACACGGTCAACGAAAACCATCTCTACACGCCCCACGCCTTCTCCGGCGGCACGAACGCCCGCGCCATTCTTGAATATTCCATGAGCGATAAGGCAAGCGCTGACCGCGCCGCGGTCAAAGAGGCAATGGCGCAGGGACAGAGCTTTGAAGAGGCCTCGGCGCAGTTCCTTTCCGACGAATGCTTTGAAGCCTGGTATCAGGATACGCTTGCATCGCTTGAGGCCTTTCAGGGCTGAGTGACTGTTCAATGACAAAAAAGGGGCCGTTTTATGTTCTTTCGCAAACCATCGGATCATGTGCCGCATGTCACCATCTTCCATACGATCCTGCGCTCCATGCTCTGGATCCTGTTCATCGAGATCGCGCTGCTTGTCGGCATTCTCTATCTCTGCCGCATCAACACGAACCTTGAGCAGAATGCTGTCGACATCTTGCAGATACAGACGGAAAACCGCCAAAACTATCTGCAAGGCCAGATGCTCGACGCGCAGGATCTCTCGTCGCTTGCGGGCAAGATCAACGCCGTGACGCAGGCCATGCTCGACGACGGCGAGATCAGCCTCGACACGCTCGACAGCGGCAGCGACGCCGCATCCCCCCTGCTGCTCTCGATCGGCGACAGCCTGATCTCCTCGATGCGCCATCGCCCCGTCACCGGCATTTTTGTCGTGCTCAACACGCACGATCTCGACACACGCAAAAAGGGCGAGCCGCTGCCCTGCCTTTATCTGCGCGACCTTGACCCGAATTCCTCCCCCTCGCAGCGCAATTCTGATCTTATGCTCGTGCGCGCACCCGCACAGGTCGTACAGTCACTCTACATTGCGACCGACACGAGCTGGACGCCCTCGATCAACTATGGGTCCAACGGCAGCAGTGGCTTTCTCTATCCCGTCTTTCAGGCAGCCTACCACGGAAACGGCGAACTGGACGCCGCGGACTACGGCCACTGGACGTCCTCGCCCTACACGCTCTCCGGCGACGATCACTCCGCCATCGCCTACACCATCCCGCTTATTTTAGATGACGGCACGGTCTACGGCGTGCTCGGCGTTGAAATTCTTGAAAGCTACCTGCAAGCCCTGCTGCCGGGCAGCGAGCTGCAGAACGACAGCTCGGGCACCTATCTTCTCGGCGTCGCATCGAATTCCGCCCTCGGAAAAGACGACCTTACCGTCAGCGTCATCTCCGCCTCCCCCGCTGCAAATGCGCCGCAGCAATCCTATGACCAGACGCTGCTGCTCAAGCCGTCAAAGCGCGGTGGCTACCAGAGCGACTCCCCCCTCGGCCTTTGTCACGCCGCCGTGGCACCGCTGACGCTCTACAACCGCAACGCGCCGTTTTCCAATGAGCAGATGCTGCTTATCGGCTCGGTGCCGGTATCGGCGCTTTACGCCTTTTCAGGCTATGTGCTGCGGTTTTTGATCATCGCGGTCCTCGTCGTGCTCACTGCAGGACTTTTCAGCAGCCTTGTGCTGGCGCGCAAGCTCTCGCGCCCGATTTCGCGCCTTTCCGACGAGGTCGCGCACGCGCGTGAAAGCCGCAGCTCCATCCCCATGCTCTCCGCCACCGGCATCATCGAGCTCGACCGGTTCTCCTCCGCGTTCACGCAGCTCGGACGCGAGGTACTCGATACTTCGACCAAGTTTCTGCGCATCATGGACATGGCAAGCGTGGAGCTCGGCGGCTATGAGCTGCGCTCCGCTCCCGACAGCATCTATGTCACCGACAATTTCTTCGACCTTCTCGGCATGCCCGGCGTTGACACAGACGACTTAACAGCGCAGAGTTTCCGCGAGCTTTTGCAGCGCTTTGAGCGCTCGTGCCCCCACTCCCCCGCGCCCGACGGCGCGATGCTCTACCACATCCGTCTGCCAAGCGGCAAAGAGCGCTACCTTCGCATCGAGACGACGCACGAGGACGGCACGCAGGTCGGCCTTGCCGAGGATGCGACCGCCAACACGCTTGAAAAGCTGCGCATTGAGCACGAGTGCGACTATGACACGCTCACAGACCTCTACAACCGCCGTGCCTTCCACCGCATCTGCGCCGAGTTCTTCTGCTCACCCGAAAAGCTCGGCCACGCGGCGCTTTTGATGTTCGACCTCGACAACCTCAAGCAAATAAACGACACATTCGGCCACGACTGGGGCGACGAGTACATCCGCCGCACAGGCGAATGCTTTGCCAAGAACGCTCCCGCGCGTACTGTCTGCGCGCGCATCAGCAGCGATGAGTTCAGTGCACTCTTCTACGGCTACAACGATCAGGATACGCTGCGCGCCGACATCCGCGCGCTGAAAGCCGCCCTTGAGCATTCTGTCGTCCAGCTTCCCAGCGGACGTGAGCTGCGCGTGAGCGTCTCCGGCGGTATCGCGTGGTATCCCGAGAGCAGCACAAATCTCATCACACTGCGCAAATACGCGGACTTTGCCATGTATCAGGTCAAGCACTCGCGCAAGGGCGAGCTGCTGGAATTCGACCCTGAGGTCTACCGCACCAGCCTGCAGGAAAGACGCTGCCATGAGGAGTTCCGCCGTCTCATCAACGAAGAGCTCATCTCCTATCACTTCCAGCCGATTATCGACGCAAAAGACGGCAGCGTCTTCGCCTATGAAGCGCTCATGCGCGTGGATCTTCCCACGCTGCACTCCCCTGCTGACGTGCTGCGCCTCGCGCGCGAGGAAAACTGCCTGCACGAGGTCGAGCGCATCACGTTCTTCTGTGCGTCAAGTGCATATCAGGCGCTTGAAAACGCCGGTAAGGTCGTACCCAGCGCGCTGCTGTTTGTCAATTCGATTGCAAGCCAGTATCTAACGCCCGATGAGCTTTCGGAATACTCCGCGCGCTACGCCTCGATCCTGCCGCGCATCGTCATTGAGATCACGGAGGAAGAGTGCCTCGACCCCAAGGCGCTGCGCATCAAGCAGACGATCCGTGGCAGCTCTGGTGCGTTCGCGCTCGACGACTACGGCAGCGGCTACAGCAACGAGCGCAGCCTTCTCGAGCTCTCGCCCAACTACATCAAGATCGACCTTTCCATCATCCGCAGCATCGACACCGACGCCAACAAGCGCCAGATCGTGTCGAACACCGTGTCCTACGCGCACCAGCGCGGCATGAAGGTCGTGGCCGAGGGCCTTGAGACCGCGGACGAGGTACGCACCGTGCTGTCGCTCGGCGTCGACCTTCTGCAGGGCTTCTTCCTCGCGATGCCGCAGGTCGAACCCGGCGGCGCGAGCGAAGAAAGTCTTGCCGTCATCGCCGAGATGCACAGCCAGAGCGATGAAAGTCAAATTTCGATATTTGGCGGCGACAAGCAGTAAATATCGCAAAAAGGCTCACGAAAGCAATGCTTTCGTGAGCCTTTTTCTTTTATCCGTTCTCTTTCGCCGTGCGGGCGCATTCGATGATCGTGCGCGCCGCGCGGTCGATGTTGATGGGCTTGGAGAGGTGGGCGTTCATGCCCGCGGCGAGGCATTTTTGAATGTCCTCATGGTAGGCGTTGGCTATGAGGGCGATGATGGGAATGTTCTTCGCCGTCTCGCTGTCGAGCTTTCGGATGGCGGCAGTCGCCTCCAGGCCGTTCATCACCGGCATCTGCATGTCCATCAGGATCGCATCGAACTCGTCTGGCGCGGCCTGCTCGATCCGCTGTAAGCAGTCCTGCCCGTTCACAGTGCGCACACAGTGCACCCTGTAGCCGCGCAGTTGCTCGGCGGTGATCTCGTAGTTTAGGTCGTTGTCCTCGGCCACGAGCACGGTGAGCGGCTTTTCCGGCAGCGTGATGGCCGTCTCGGTGTGCTCTTCGGTCTCGGCGTCGTCCGCCGCGGCGGGCAGGTCGAGCGTCACGCGGAATGTCGTGCCCTTGCCGACCTTGCTCTCAGCCTCGATCGCACCGCCCATCAGGTCGACGATCTTTTTCACAATGGCAAGGCCGAGGCCGCTGCCGCGCACCTTGTTGACGCGCGTGTCGACCGCGCGGGAAAAGGCCGAATACATCTGTTCCATGAACTCCGGCGTCATGCCGATGCCCGTGTCGCTCACGACCGAGACAAGGCGGACCTTGCCGCTCTCGGCAAGCTTTTCCTCATAGACCTCGAACTTCACATCGCCGTTTTCCGGCGTATACTTGACGGCGTTTGAGAGCAGGTTCATATAGATCTGCCCGAGGCGGATCTGGTCGGAGAGCAGCACATTGTGGGAAATGTCGTGCAGCTTCCCCGAAAAACGGATGTTTTTCGCCTCCGCCATGCCCGCGATGGCCTGGCAGTAGAAGTCAAACAGCTCCGGCAGCTTCACCGGCTGTGAGACGATTTTGAACTCCCCGCTCTCGATGCGCGAGATGTCCAGCACATCGTCGATGAGCTCCTGCAAGTTGCTGCCGCTGACACGGATCTTTTCCAGGCACTCTTTCATCTTATCCGAATCGTCCGCGTGCTGTAGGGCGATATTCGTAAAGCCCATGATGACATTCATCGGCGTGCGGATATCGTGCGACATGCGCGAGAGGAACTCGGACTTTGCCTCGTTCGCGCGGCGTGCCGCAGTCTCTCCGCGAGCATTGAAAGGTCAAAAAACGGTTCAACATAGGGCAGATACTCCGGCAACAATGCTCTGCTTGCTCATTTCACTCATGTGGACGCTCGCTCTGCCGCTGTGTCCGGTCAGACGGTGCATCTGCCGCTCGCTTGCAACCTCTTCATAATAACCCGTGCGCAGATCGATACGGTAAATCGTATAATAGATCTTGCTGATGGCCGAGATGACCTCGTAGCTCATCCGGCTCTCCGTGAGCGCCGTTTCCAGCGCGTGCTGGTGCTCGCGCTCCTCCCTCACGATCTCATCCACGCTGCGGAAGTCCAGCAGGATTTGAAAGCTCGTTTCCGTCTGCTGCACCCTATTGGCGCGCACCTCGAAATAGATGTTCCCGATGGCGTTCGGCACACTCTGGTAGCGGCGGCTGACGCGGTCCTTGGTCCTGAGCTCGCGCATCAGATTTTCTGCGTCCAAAAATTGCAGGAAGTCCGGTGCGCTCTCCTTAAGGACGCACTTGTGATAGTAATGCTCGACCGCCTCGGCATGGGAAAACAGCTCTTGCCCATGCGGGAGCAGGTCGCCCGCGGAGTTGGAGTGCTCCTCGATCTTGACGATCTCGGCCCGGTCGTTCATCAGGTCCACACGATAAACGGACGTGCTGTCCTTGCAGAGCACCTTGAGCATCTGCTGCTCAAGCTTCACGGCCTGCAAATTCTGCTCGAGCGACTTCTGCTTTTCTTCCAGCAGCGTCAGCATGCGCAGGTTCTCCCGCGCGCTGCCGAGGTGCCCGCCGACAAAGGCAAGCAATCGGAGCTGCCGGCCGTCATCGCCCGCTGCGGATTGTCAAGGCCGAAAAAGCCGCTCAGATTGCCGCGATAGAAGACCGGCACCGCGATCTCGGAGTGGATGCTCTGCGTCTTCAGGATCTCGTACTCGCTCGGCATCTGCGTTTTCACGTCTTCAATATTGGGAATGACGATCGTCTCGCCGCAGTCGAAGACCTCCAGCCAGTACGGCATATCCGCGGGAACGATCTCCGTCAGGTTGTCGATCTGCGGCGCGACGCCGTTCGCGCACCACTCAAAGGTGTTGCAATAGGCCTCCGCCGTCCCCTCCAGCCGCTCGAAGAGAAACACGCGGTCAGACTGCATGGCCTCGCCGATCAGACTCAGCAGGCGGTAGACCAATTCGTCCATCTCCTCTTTGCTGCACGTGCGGTCGATACGCGCAAGCTGGTCGATGAGCGCAAGGCTGTATTCTGCCGCACTGTTCGCCCCTGCGGTCACGGGTGGATGTTCTGCTTGCTTCATGCGCTTGTCTCCTTTGCGGCGTTTACACTTGTCATAAATATGCAAAATTGGTCATAGTTTGTCTTTTATAGCATGGGGTAATTTGAAAGCAAATACGAAGTTGTCCCCTCCCGACCATCGTTCGGCATCACCGCACAAAAAGTGCGCCGGCTCGTTGAGCCGGCGCACTTTTATTTGTTTTCACATTCTGACGCTTTACTTCTTCTTGCCGCCGAGGAATTCCGGCAGGGGCTTGCCCTGCTTGAGCCACTGGTGATACTCGGCCGTCGCGGCGAACTCGACGTCGCCCGCAGAGTTGAGCGCGGTCTCGACAGAGTCCTGAATGACGCCGATGATGAAGCCGACGCCGACGACCTGCATCGCGATGTCGTTCGAGATGCCGAACAGCGAGCACGCCATCGGGATGAGCAGCAGCGAGCCGCCCGCCACGCCGGAAGCGCCGCACGCGCCGAGGGCCGACATGATCGAGAGCAAAATCGCCGCGGGCAGCGAGACCTGCATACCCAGCGTATTGGCCGCGGCCAGCGTCATGATGGTGATGGTGATGGCCGCGCCGTCCATGTTGATCGTCGCGCCGAGGGGGATAGAGACGGAGTAGAAGTCCTTGTCCATGCCGAGCTTTTCGCACATCGCCATGTTCACGGGGATGTTCGCTGCGGAAGAGCGGGTGAAGAACGCCGTCACGCCGCTTTCACGCAGGCAGCGGAACACCAGCGGATAGGGATTGCAGCGCAGATAGATGAAGATGATGATGGGGTTGATGACAAGCGCCATGAAGAGCATCGTGCCGACCAAAAGCAGCAGGAGCTTGCCGTACTGGGTGAAGATCGCAAGGCCGTTGCTCACAACGTTCGTGAACACAAGGCCCATGATGCCAAACGGTGCCAAATTGATGATCCAGCGCACGATGGTGGACACCGCGTCCGCCGTGTTGCTGAGGAAGACCTTCGTCGAGTCCGCACCGAGCTTCTTCATCGCCACGCCGAAGAGACAGCCCCACATCAGAATGCCGATGTAGTTGCCGTTCATAATGGCGGAGATGGGGTTCGAGACGATGTTGGACAGCAGCGTGTGCATGACCTCGCCAAGGCCCTGCGGGATGACCTCGGCCTCAGCGGCCTCGGCCAACAGGAGCATCTGCGGGAAGAGCATGCTGGTCACAACGCTCAGCGCCGCGGCGACGAACGTCGTAAGCATGTAGAGCCACACGACCGTGCCGAAGCGGCGGTCGAGCTTGGACGAGCCCTGCGCCAGCGCGCTCGCCACGATGACGAACACCAGCACGGGGGCAATGCCCTTGAGCGCGCCGACAAACAGGTTGCCAAGCTCCTTTAACCACGTCGCGCCGGGACAGACCAGCGCCAGGATCACGCCGACGACAAGGCCGATCGCGATGCGCAAAATCAGGCTGACGCCGTTATACGCGGCGGCAATTTTTTTAAGGGTCTTCATAAAGGGATTCATAGGGGCATCTTCTTTCTTTTCAAAGTCTAACGCTCTTACGATCCTCTTCTCTCTGCTCAGGCCGCAAAGGCGCTTTCACTAACGGCCTTTATTATAAAGATATAATAAAGGCCGTTAGTGAAAGCGCCTTTGCGGCCTGAGCAGAGAGA
>OJKI01000490.1_pt1 | contig 15113 bp, 17 predicted proteins | sample 1596431 | NCBI WGS metagenome assembly OJKI01 (sample SAMEA4350165, study PRJEB24818) | metagenome | biome: human; feature: gut; material: faeces | place: Denmark | collected 2013-09 | reverse complement strand
GCACCTCACAGCTTGTGCATCGCGTCGAAAATATCCTCGCGCTGAATGCGGATGGAAAGGCCGCGCCCCTCGCCGAAGGTCTTGAGCACATTTTGCAGATTTGCAAAGGACTCGGTGCACAGCGCAAGGTCAACGACCATCATCATCGTGAAGAAGCCCTCCATGATGGTCTGGCTGATGTCCAGAACATTTATGTTGTGGTCTGCCAGCGTGTTGCACACTCCGGCGATTATGCCGACCTGATCCTTGCCGACGACCGTTACGATTGCTTTCATATTTTTTCACTCCCGTGTGATAGTTTATTGATTTAATAAGTAATAAGTAATTATAGCCGATTATCGCTGAGTTTTCAACAGTTTTGACCGCCGGTTTTTAAACCATGTGCTTTGATAAATCTTATTGACAAATTCTGCGCCTCAGGATATAACAGAATTTACAATATGTGATTTCAGGAGGCGCAAAATATGACCGAGCTTGAAAAGATCGAGTACACAAAAGGCTTTGTTGACAAGCTTGCCGAGGGGATAAACCCAATCGACGGCACTCCGATCGCCGAGAGCGATCTTCTAAACAATGTCAGAATATCTCGCTGCATGTATTATGTTTCGGATATTCTGCGCCGTGTCATAGAAAACGGTGGGACCGAGAGCAAAAAGCCGGCAAAGCGCGGCCGCGCACCGTTTGCACTCGATAGCAGCGCCCGGCGTGAGCTTGTTCCGGCCGATGAGCCGCTGAGAATATCGCAGGTGACAAGTCTCATAAACGAAAAGGTTGACCCAGAGGCGATGAAAAATTTGCGCGCGGGCGTTATCACCCGGTGGCTTCTCGGCATCGGCGCGCTTGAAGAGGTTCAGCTGCCCTCGGGCAAGGAGACCAAGCTCCCCACGCCGCAGGGGCGCAGCCTCGGCCTGATAACGCAGGAGTTCCGGGGCGAAAACTCGGTGTACTCGGTCGTGCTGTATAAGCCGGAGGCGCAGCAATTCATATTCGATAACATCGACGCGATAGAGCAGCTCAATCGCAAAAAAAGCGGCGGCAGAGAAAACCGGGGCAAGCCCTGGAGCACGCAGGATGATGAGACGCTCGGCACTCTTGTCGGAGAAGGTGTGGAGAAAACCGAGATCGCGCGCACCCTCGGCCGCACGGTGGGAGCCGTCACCGCAAGGCTCGAGCGCCTCGGCCTGGATGTAAACGTCGGCGATGCTCCTCAGCAGCAGCAAAAATGATATATATTACCTGCCGGTGTTGACATTGCGTTAACAGTTTGTTAAACTATGCAACGCGACTTTAACGCGAAACTAACATCAAAGGATGAGAAAAGAGAAATGAAAATCGTAAAAGCATATAACAGCGTAAGCCTCGTGCTGCGAATTGTTATAGGTATGGTCATCGGCGCCGTACTTGCACTTGTTATCCCCAACGCTGCCGAAACCGCTCCCGGAATCGGTATTCTCGGCACGCTGTTCGTCGGCGCACTCAAGGCAATCGCACCCCTGCTGGTATTTATCCTTATCATCAGCGCACTTGCACAGTCCAGAGAAAAGATGGGCAAGCAGTTCGGCACCGTTATCGTGCTGTATCTTGTATCCACCTTCCTCGCAGCTGTCATCGCGGTCATTGCAAGCTTCATCTTCCCCGTGACCATCACCCTCACGGATGCAGCCACCGACGCAGCTCCCGACAGCTTTGCTTCAATATTCACCGGACTTCTTAACAACATCGTTGCCAACCCCATCGGCTCGATAGTTTCCGGAAACTACCTCGGCATCCTGTTCTGGGCGGTCGTACTCGGCTTTGCGTTCAAGGCAGCGTCCGACACCACCAAGAAGTTCCTCGCCGACGCATCCGATGCAGTCACCAAGGCAGTCCGCTTTGTAATTAACCTCGCTCCCTTCGGTATCCTCGGCCTCGTGTTCTCCGCAGTTTCCACCAGCGGCCTTGCCATCTTCACCGAGTATGGCAAGCTCCTGCTCATCCTCGTCGGATGCATGCTCATAGCCGCACTTGTTGTAAACCCCATCATGACCTTCATAGTCATCCGCAAGAACCCGTATCCGCTGGTGTTCAAGTGCCTGAAGGAAAGCGGCGTTACCGCATTCTTCACCCGCTCCTCGGCAGCTAACATCCCCGTTAACATGACCCTGTGCGAGAGCCTCGGACTTGACCGCGAGTTCTACTCCGTGTCCATCCCCCTCGGCGCTACCATCAACATGGCAGGCGCGGCGGTCACCATCACCGTCATGTCCCTCGCCGCGGTACACACCCTCGGCATGAGCGTAAGCGTTCCCGTAGCGATCGTCCTGTCCGTCATGGCCGCTCTGGGCGCATGCGGCGCATCCGGCGTTGCCGGCGGCTCGCTGCTTCTGATCCCCATGGCCTGTTCGCTGTTCGGCATCTCCAACGATGTTGCAATGCAGGTTGTCGGCGTCGGCTTCATCATCGGCGTCATTCAGGACTCGGTCGAGACCGCGATCAATTCCTCCTCCGATGCGCTGTTCACCGCCGTTGCGGAATTCAAGCAGTGGCGCAAGGCAGGCAAGGAAATAAAGTTCTAAGCCAAACATACTTAAAGCCCCGTCATCTGACGGGGCTTTTTTAGTTGCGCATTGACGCAGCTACCGATACGGTAATTGCGATTGCTCGATATCGAGGGTTCGTAGAAAACCGTGCGGTTTCTCCGCAGCCGAGAGCAGATAGCTGACATCCAATAGGGTGCGAAACAGCGCGGTTTTGTCAGCAGTTCCGAATCGGGCTACCGGAAATATCCGTATCCGCAGGTGCAGTAAATCGCCACTAAAAAAACGACGGCAAACAGCGCGATGAGCACGGCTCGCACTTTCTTCGAGCGCAAAAGCTTGAACCTCGGCTCGCGAACGGGCGCTGATTCTTCGGCCTTGCCCGGCTCCTCCGGGTCTGCATCCGGCCTCGGCTCGGGTATGGCCGGGCGCGCACGCTCGGCGAGATGCTCCAGCCTGTTTTCGACCGCCTTCTGGCGCGCGATGAGGTTTTTGCCGGTCATCGCGTCGCGGTTGAACGGCTCCTCGGCCAGGATCTCGTCAAACAGAGCATCGGCCTCGTCGCGAAGGCCCATCGCCATCAGCTGATACGCCTTGTCCATCTTGCGCTTGTGCATCCGCTCGTCCGGCGAGCGCTCAAGCAGCTCTTCAAGCAGCGTTTTATCCTCCATATGCCGATATCCCCTTTCAATGTCGGATAAATATTTTACCATCCAATTCCGGGACGGTCAATGGTTCGACAAAGAATCTTGAATTTTTCGAACACATGTATTAAAATCATGGCGGAGGACAGACTATGAAAAAGCTTGCGATATTTGATTTGGACGGAACTTTGCTGTACACGCTTGAGGATCTGCACGCCTCAACAAATTTTGCGCTCGAAAGCGAGGGCTTGCCGGCGCGCAGTCTCGACGAGGTTCGGTGCTTTGTCGGAAACGGCATACGGAAGCTCATCGAGCGCGCCGTGCCGGACGGCTGCGCACCGGACGTGACCGACCGAGTGTTTGCGGCCTTCAAGCGCCATTATGCGGAAAACTGCATGGTTTTGACGCGACCCTACCCCGGCATACCGGAGGCGCTCGCCGCGCTCAAGGCGCGCGGCTGGAAGCTTGGCGTTGTGTCGAACAAGGCAGACGAGCCGGTTAAGGCGCTCATCGCGCATTATTTTCCCGGCGTGTTCGACAGCGTCGTCGGAGAGCGCGAAAATGTCCGCAAAAAGCCTGCACCGGACAGCGTTTTTGAGACCGTAGGCAGCCTCGGCTGCGATATCGGACAGGCCGTTTACATCGGCGACTCCGACGTTGACGGACAGACCGCCGCCAACGCCGGCTGCGACTGCGTTCTGGTGTCCTGGGGCTTCCGCGGCAGGGAGACTCTGCTGCCTTTCGGCTGCCCGATAGCCGACAGCACCGACGAGCTTCTTAACATACTTACGGAGGGCGAGAAATGAAGATAAACAAGCCTCTGGCCGCCGCGCTCGCGGCCGCCGCGCTCGGCTACGCCATCGGGAACCTCAACCCGGCCTACGTCATGGGTCTGCGCAAGGGATATGACATTCGCAAAAAGGGCTCGGGCAATGCCGGGGCGACAAATCTTATGATACTCGAGGGCAAGAAGGCCGGCGCGTTCGTCATGTGCTTTGATATCAGCAAGGCCGCGGTGAGCGTCGGGCTTGCGCGCAAGCTGTTTTTGCAGAGCAAATATGCAGGTGAAGCCGCCGGTGCCGCCTGCGTTCTCGGGCATATGTACCCGGCGCTGATGCATTTTCGCGGCGGCAAGGGTCTTGCCTGCCTCGGCGGCGTGATCCTCGCGTTCGGCGTGCATGACTTCCTCACGACGCTGTTTCTGGAGTCGGTGCTGCTGATGGCGACGCGCTATCTCTGCCTTGTGCCGATAACCGGCTCGGTATTTTATCCGATCTACCACGGCATTGAGCGCGGCGACTGGCGCGCGGCCGCGATACTCGGGCTTATAACCCTGCCCATCCTCTCCAAGCACATCGAAAACCTGGAGCGCATCAAGCAGGGCAAGGAGCTTAAACTCGACTTCCTTTGGGATAAGGACGGCGAGCTTGACCGCATCGGCTACGTCGAATCGGAATTTTAGTAGCGCATTGACGCACCTACGGATACGGTTATCTCTGGTATCCCGGTTCGGGACAATGGTGGAAACCATAGCGTTTCGCGTAACGCAAGTGCGACGCTGAGTTTTGCGGTGCACCCGTAGATGGTGGAAACCGTGTGTGCCTCGCGCTACAGCAGTGCAATGCTGAATTTTTCGCCGCACACCTGTAGGGAACGGATTTATCCGTTCCGCTGTGATGGTTTCGTCGGCACCTACCGGTCGGGCAACCGCAAAAAACGTATCGGCACCAGCGTTAATGCGCCTCTGAAAAAATGCGCCTCTAAAATGCCTTCCCCTGCGTAGCTCGAGGGGAAGGTGTCACCTTGGTGACGGATGAGGTGTTATTATATCTTTGCCGTCAGGCAAACACATTATTAAAAACGGGCGATCAATGATCGTTTTTTTAGAGGCGATTTTACATTCTACGAATACATTTTTTGCGGTATCCCGACCGGTGGTTATTGACCAAACCGATACATATGTCAACAAAGTAGCGCCTACGGCGCGGATATAATTACACCTCATCTGCCGCAAGCGGTTTTTTAGAGGCGCGTCAGCACTGATACCGATACGGTTTTCGCGTCAGCCCGACCGGAGGGTGCCGACAAAACCATAACACGCGGAACGGATAAATCCGTTCCCTACAAGGTGCGGCGCAAAACTCAGCAACGCATTGCCGGGATGCTAAACAGCACGGTTTTTACCAATGTCTCGATACCGGGATACCAGAGATATGAGTATCCGTAGGTGCCCCAATGCGCCACTAAAAAAGAAAGGTTGATGGTTTTTGAGTTATAGCTTCACGCAGCTTTTGTGGCTGTTTTTTATTTACGGCTTTGCCGGCTGGTGTGTGGAGGTCATCTTCCACGCGGCGAACAAGGGCATATTTATTAACCGCGGCTTCCTCATCGGGCCGATCTGCCCGATCTACGGCTACGGCCTTGTTGCGGTCATACTGGCACTGACTCCGATAAAGGATAACGTGTTTTTGGTGTACATAGGCAGCGTGATCATATGCTCGGTGTTCGAGCTGATCGTCGGCTGGGCATCGGAGAAATTCATGCACACCCGGCTGTGGGACTACACGGATAACGCCTTCAACATCGGCGGCTATGTATGTCTGAAATTCTCGCTGCTGTGGGGCGTGGGCTGCATCTGCATCCTGTACATATTCCACCCGATGGCGATGAAGCTTGTGTATCTGATCGAGGCCATACCGCGCACGCACGGCAACATCATGCTGTGCATAGTCTCTGCGGCGTTTTTGTGCGACCTCGGCATAACGGCCGTGAACGCCTTCAAACTCGATGCGCATATGCGTGCGATCGACGATGTTGCAAAGGCGCTCGAGAAGGTGTCCTACGGCATCGGCGACGGACTGACCGACGGCACGCTCAAGGTTCAGGAGAGCCGCGCCGAGGCCGAGCGTCTGCGCGAAAAGCTCAAGGGGCTGCTTGAAGAGCGCAACCTTGTCCACCGCCACCTGCTGTCGGCGTTCCCGCGCCTGAGCCAGACAGAGTACCGCGCGGCATTTGAGCGCATTCAGGAGCACAGAAAAAATTTGAGCGAAAAGGTCAAAAACAAAGCAAATGAAATTCGTGAGAATAAATAATACAGGCAACGATATGTTCGCCCCGGCAATGGAGCTTTACGGCATGAGCTTTCCCTACAACGAGCAGCGCGAGCCGGATTCTCAGGCAAGAATAATGAGCGACCCGGAGTATCATTTCGAGCTTATATATGATGAGGGGCGCTTCGTTGGCGAGATGCTCAGTTGGGAAAACGCGGACTTTATTTACGTCGAGCATTTCTGCATGCTGCCGGATATGCGCGGCCGCGGCTGCGGTTCTCGTGCGCTGGAGCTGCTCCGAGCGCGCGGCAAGACGATCATTCTGGAGATCGATCCGCCTGTGGACGAGATCAGCCGGCGCAGGAAGGACTTTTACGAACGAAACGGCTTTATCGCCAACGACTATGACTACACGCATCTGCCGTATCACCGTGACTGCAAGGGACACAGGCTCGTCATCATGTCGTCTCCGCACAGGATCGACGAGGCCGAGTACCGCAATTTCCTCGACTACATGCGCCGCCGCGTCATGGTTTTTTAGAGGCGAATTACTGCACCTACGAATACGCATATTGCGGTTGCCCGGTTCGAGGGTGCGGAGAAAACCGTGGCTACCTCGCAACCCGGTAGTGCAAGCTGAGTTTTTCGCCGCACCCATTGGCTCACCTGTCAAGGGGAGCAGGCAGCTTTGCTGCCGAGGGGTTGAATAAAAATCTATTAACTATCAGCTATTAGCTCTCCGCTGCGGCCAAAGGTCGCTCGTAGGGAACGGATTTATCCGTTCCGCTGTGATGGTTTCGTCGGCACCTACCGGTCGGGATACCGCAATAAACGTATCGGTATCAGCGTTGATGCGCCTCTAAAAAAATGTAGCGCCTACGGCGCGGATATATTTACACCTCATCTGCCGCAAGCGGCATCTTCCCCTCAAGCTCCGCAAGGGGAAGACAATTGGGTGCGGTGCAAATTTTGCACTAATATAGCACAATCTCACGGTGTGCGTGGCAACTACGGTTTCCTCCGCACCCTCGACACCGGGATACCGCAATATGCGTATCCGTAGGTGCGGCAATGCGCCTCTAAAAAGAAGGTATGGATAACAGTGGACAGTTTTAAAAGCGGCGCGATAAGCGTCGGAAAATATTTCAGAACATTTTATCGTTGGGTGCTGCTGTCGGTGGTGACAGGGCTTGTGTGCGGACTGGTCGGGTCCGCGTTCCACCTGACGGTCGATTTCGTCACGGCGTTCAGGGCGCAGCACCAGTGGCTGGTGTTCCTGCTGCCGATCGGCGGCCTTGCCGTTGCTTTCATCTATCGCGTGAGCAAGATGGAGGGCGAGGGCACGAACAACATCATCGACTCGATCCACGACGGCGAGAAGGTCCCCATCATGCTTGTGCCTGTCATTTTCGTTTCAACTGCGATCACTCATCTCGTCGGCGGCTCGGCCGGCCGCGAGGGCGCGGCACTTCAAATAGGCGGCGGCATAGGCTACCGCGTCGGGCGGCTGCTGAAGCTTGACGACAAGGACATGCGCCTTGTCACGCTTTGCGGCATGAGCGCGGTGTTCGCTGCGCTGTTCGGAACACCGCTGACCGCAACCATATTCGCGCTTGAGGTCATATCGGTCGGCATTCTGCACTACTCGGGACTTATCCCGTGCCTTGTCGCGTCGGTGACGGCATACGGCGTATCGCTGCTGTTCGGCATTGCACCAATGCGCTACTCTGTCGCGCTCGCGCCGCTGGAGTTCGGGCTGCTGCTGCGCGTGTGCGTCCTCGCAGTTGTATGTGCGCTGGTCAGCATCGTGTTCTGCGTGGCAATGCACAAGACCGAGCAGATTGCGTCCAAAGCCGTCAAAAACATATATCTGCGCGCATTTTTGGGCGGCGTTATCGTCATCGTGCTGACGCTCATCGTCGGCGACGAGAGCTACAACGGCATCGGCACCGACATCATCGCCTCCGCTCTCGGCGAGGGCAAGGCGCCGGCCTGGGGCTTTCTGTGGAAGATAGCTTTCACCGCCGTTACCATAGGTTTCGGCTTTAAGGGCGGCGAGATAGTGCCGACGATGTTCATCGGTGCGGTCCTCGGCTGCACGGTCGGGCCGCTGCTTGGCATACCGGCGCAGTTCGCGTCGGCAATCGCGCTCGTCGCGGTGTTCTGCGGCGCGGTAAACTGCCCGATAGCGTCGATCATCCTGTCGGTCGAGCTGTTCGGCTCCGGCGAGCTGCTGTACTTCGCGCTTGCCTGCGGCATATCGTACATGCTCTCGGGCTACTTCGGCCTGTACAGCAGTCAGAAGATCATGTACTCAAAAACTCGCGCCGAGTTCATAAACCGCTACGCGAAATAGAAAAACGCCTGATTAAGATCAGGCGTTTTTCTATTTTATCATCACTTCACTGTTTTTGCCCATTCCGGCTCTTTGAAGCCGACAAGGACGAAGTCGTCGGCGATGAGCATCGGGCGCTTTACGAGCATTCCGTCCGTTGCGAGCAGGGTGTACATCTCGTCCTCGGTCATGCCGGGGAGCTTATCCTTCAGCCCCTGCTCCTTATACAGCAGACCGCTTGTGTTGAAAAACTTTTTCAGCGGCAATCCACTCAGATTATGCCACGCGCGCAGCTCGGCCTCGGTGGGCTTATCGTCCTTGATATTCCGAAGCTCGTAGGAAACTCCGTTTGCGTCAAGCCATTTCTGCGCCTTCTGGCAGGTGCTGCATTTGGGGTAGCAAAGAAAAATCATGTTATCGATCTCCTATATAAGTAAATCGCCGATACGTCCTGCCGTCGCGCTCGACAAGCTCGTTCCACATTCTCGCCGGGCGCACCCAGATGCCATGTTCGCCGTACAGCGCCTGATACACCACCATCGGCTCGAGCGTTTCGCTGTGCTTGGCGATGTACAAAACGCGATATTCGTTGCCCTTAAAATGCCGGTAACGGCCTGTTTTTATCTCTTCCACAACAAATTCCCTCAGTTCAAGATCTCAAACTCCATGTCCGTTTTCAGCGGATAGCTGATGAGCGCAGTGCCGTCAAGCTCCTCGCGGTTCATGTCAACGCCGACTATGCTGTGATTATCATAGGTTTTATAGTAATAAATGCCCTTATCGGCGTTGCAGCATGAGGTGTAGATAGATATCTCGTATTTCCCGTCCGCCAGTCGGCAGCAGCCGCGCTGCTGATCGACCGAACCGAGAATGTGGAAAAACTGGCTGACGCTCGACTTCTCGTCGTCGGCCGACAGCGAGTTCATTTTGGTGAAAGCAACGCGCACGAATCTGGACGCAGACGACAGGTCTCCGGGCAGGCCGATCGCACCCATACCGCGGCTGTATGCGTTCAGCTCAAGCTGCTCGGAGAAGCGGTTTTCCGGATTATCGACGGAAAGGCCCCTATAGTTATTGAGGTTAAACAGCTGGATCGGGAACGGCGGATTGTTCGTGAGCACACCCACGGGATTATCATAGACGAATATTCCGTCGCTGACGCTTTCGAGCGTGATCGAACCGCTTTTGTCCGAAATGATCCAGTGCAGCTGCGCCGTAGGCAACTGCGGCGCAAACGGCTCGGCGGTGAGGTTTATCCGCGCAAGCAGCGCCTTTGCCTCGCTCACCGATGCGCACTGAGCCATGATCCACGGGATCAGCTCCCACTGGGCAATGTTATCCTTCCCCTCACGGCACTCGCGGTAATGCGCGTTGCCGACGAAATTCAGCCCGGCGATGCACAGTCCCTTTTCGTTCACAGCGTCGTAATACAGCGGATAGTTATCCGCGACATGCGCCATGCCGATGAAGGCAAAATGCCGCTCCATTACGCCCATGTGGCGAAATTCAAGCCTGAAATTTCTCGGCGTGACGGTGACCGTTTCGCCGTAGGAAAACTCGTAGTCGAGCGTGCGGCCGAAATAAAAATCTTTTGTTTTATAAGTTGCTGCTGTACACATAATTTCTCCTCCGGCCCCGGTTCTTTCCTCGGATAGATGCGCTTCGGCGGCCGTTTTCTTTTCAGGCAATGATTATACCACGGAAAGGGCAGGTTGAATACCCCAAACAGAGCCGCGTTCTTAAACGACCTTGTATTGCCCTTTTCTGCACTGCACGCTGCGAAGGCCCGTGCGCTCCAGGCCGAGAAGCGCATCCATCTCATCGGCTGCGCTTTTATATGTGCTGCCCTGATGATGCACGAGGATGTAATCGGCCTCTTTGATCTTGCCTGCCGCCTGCGCGCAGAAGCTGCGCATGGGGGCTGCAACGGAAAACACCCATATCGGCGTGCAGATCGTCACATGCTCATAGTCTGCCAAGCTCACGGAGACGGGTTCAATCGGCATCTGCCATTTGTGCATTCCATACCGGCCGCACCACCAGAAGCCAAGGGTTCCCTCCGTCCGCTCGGGAGACTTCACCTCGTAAGTCTCGGCGCCGCTGCGGTTTGCCTCCTCATACGCGAGCTTCCTGACATAGCCCATGCGCGAAAAAAATACCACCAGACGCTTTTTGTTTGTACCGATGTTCGGGTAATCCGTCAGTGCAACGTGAAACGCTTCCTGCTTTCCGAACACCCACGCGGCATAGCCTGTGGCGGCCTGCGCAGCGCCGAAGACGAAAAAGCTCGTGGTTTCCTCGCCGTTTCCGGCATAAATGATCGTGCCGTCCGGCGCTGTTATCTTAATGAGCAGAGAGCCTTTTGACGTTTCAAATTCAACTTGCAGCACATCTCCGGCATTCAGGCTCAAGGTGTGGCTGTCGGTTCCGTTCATGCGCAGAATGTCCAGACTGTAGGAATCCGGATTTTTTATTCTCTCGCCGGTGAAGCCGGGGCGGTTATAAATGACGAGGAGCATCGTCAGTCCTGCCAACAGCGCCGGAAGCACAACGCCGGCCAAAATCCTAATTGCTCGTTTCGATCTCATTTGTTTTACCGACATGTTTAACTGCATGGCAATAGTTTGCATGTTCAAAAGCCTTCATGCTCGCACCGGCTCTGTCAATGATATTGCGCTGAATATCCGCCGGGGTGAGCAGCTCGCGGATCTGAAAGCCGTGGTTTTGGAGCAGCTTTTCAAGCTCCGCGCAGGAAAATGCCGACTGCATAGCTTCTCCGCCAGCTTTCGCCATCATTATCGTATTCTGCACGCGCTTCTCGGCGGCGGCAAAGAAGTTTTCATCGGGATAGTCGAAAACAAGCGAGCTGCCGGGCGCGCATAGCTCGGACAGCGCAGACAGTGTCTGCTCGATCGCTTCGACCGAAAGGTAATAGGTCACACCCAGCCACGAGAAAAAGGATTTTTCGGACTTATCAAAGCCTCCGGCAAGCAGGCACTTGGGCAAGCTGTCTTTTGAGAAATCCACAGGAATAAATTTAAGATTTTTGGGGATCGTCCAGCCGGCGCGTGCAATTCGCGCCGGCTTGTCCGCCTGCGTAAGCGGATGATCCGCCTCAAACACCTTGTGCTTGGATAAAAACTCCGTTTCGCGAAAAGCGAAGGTATCCAGCCCTGCGCCGAGGATAACATATTGCTCCGTGCCGTTCAGAGCCTCGGCTTTCAAGACCCGTTCCGTATAGGCCGCGCGGCACAGCGGCGACGGGGCAATGTGAACATTCACAAGCCGCCGCAGCAATTCTTTCGGCTCCTGCTCTGACATGACTATCTCCGGCTCAAAAAATTGCGCGCCGCCGAGAATATAGCCCTGAACGGCCGTGTATTCCTAATCCGTCATCAGTTCCCTTGCAAGAGCATCGCAAAACACCGGATGCTCTTCGTTTTCCGTATGAAAAGCCCTGCCGAATGAGCTCATCAAGGCGGTAATGCTGGCTTTGTTCTCCATATTCGTTTTCTCCTCTGACATCATTTCGGTATTTGGCGCTGCTGCGGACTCATTTTGCCCGATAAACGTCAAAGAACTGCCGGATGTGCAGCTCGATCAGCCGCGTCACCTCCGCCTCGCGCTCCGGCTCCCTGTCGCAGAGATTAAGCCACACGGAAACCGGCAGGCACAGCTGCGCCGCCATGATCTCCGGGTCGGCCTCGGCGAGCTGCCCCCGGCGAATGAGAAACCGCACAAGCCCGGTGAAATAGCTCATAACGTCCGTGTAGTTCCGCTTGGTCTGCATGCTTGCCATCTGCCGATTACGGAACTGCTCAATGGTCAGCATCTTTCGTGCACGGCTGATCTGCGGATCGTGCAGGATGTATCGGATCTGCCCGAGGCAGAGCTGCACCGCCATATCCGGTGTCATGTTTTCCTTGTCCTTTGTGAAGGCAGGGTCATCCCAATCCTCTTTTGCAAAAATGGAATGCTGCTCGTATTGCTCCAGCGTGGCTTGCATCAGCGCGTCCAGGATCGCCTGCTTATTCTCAAAATGACTATAGAGCGATGCCTTGCGGATACCCACCGCCTCGGCCAATTGGGAAATGGACGTGGCCTCATAGCCCTGCACGGAGAACAGCTCCAGCGCCGCATCCAATATCTCCTGCTTTGTGCTTCCCTTTGCTGTCATTGAACGATCCTCCCGATCTCAGTTTTCGCCCCATTATACCTACCGAACGTTAGGTTGTCAAGCAGCGTATTCACTCATTTTCGGGCATTATAAAACCTCATCGGCCGTAAACGGCAGATGAGGTCTGAATATACGCCAAAATTTAAGCTTGCGAGCGCCGCAGTTATTCCAAAAGGAAATCAAGTGCTCTAATGATTTTGATTCCGTCTTGTGTCTGAGTAAGATCGCATTCCAATGCGATCACTATCTTTTCATAGTTATCACGAATCTTACGCAGCGGCGCAAGCTCTCGCTCTCTCGTTTCCGGGGCATTCATTGATTCGGTAACCTGTACATATTTTTTCTCGTCTGCTTTCGTGGCAATAAAATCAACTTCCTGATTGTCGATTTTTCCAATGGCGACATCATAACCTCGGCGCAGCAGCTCAAAGTAAATGATATTCTCTAAAATACGTCCGCTGTCACCATCACGATAGCCCAGCAGATAATTTCGCAACCCAATATCAACAATATAGTATTTGCCCAGGGTTCGCAGATACTCCTTACCCTTTATGTCAAAGCGCTTGATTTCATAGAAAATGTAGGCTTCTGTCAAAGCTTCGATATACGCCTGAATCGTCTGTACGGCAGGCTTTGTTTTTCGGGTTCCATTTTCCAAAAGTCCCTCATTGACTAAAGTGTTTCCAATAGAGGTAGCCGAAGTGTTATTGCCAATATTGTCCGCCAAAAACAAGATGATTTTTTTCAGAAGCACCGGGTCAGTAATATTTCGCTGTCCCTTGCGCTTTTCCCGTTCCAGAATGTCATTGATAACGGCAGCAGAATAAACCCCGTCTAACACAGCTGTTACCCGGTCAATTTCCAAGCCCACATCAGCAAGCATAGGCATACCGCCAAATCTGGCATAGGCATCAAAAAGCTCTTTTACATCATATGTTTCTCCATCTGCATCTGTAATCCGCTTTCTGAAACCGCCAGCAGGTGACTTCCGTTCCGTCAGGATATAGCCATGAAAGTCCAAAAATTCCTTAAATGATAGCGGCCATACTTTAATTTCCACATATCGTCCGGATAGATAAGTGGAAAGCTCAGAAGAAAGCAGATAGGCATTGGATCCTGTGATATATATATCGCAATCAAAATCTACTCGGAAAGAGTTTACCGCATTTTCCCAACCATGTACTTTCTGTACCTCATCAAAGAAGAGGTATGTCCGTTTATTAGGGCAAATGCGTGCTTTGACGTATTCATAAAACCCTCTTGCATCCATATCCGGAATGCCCATAGACTCAAAGTTCATTTCGATAATCTGGTCATCGGTCACTCCGGTTTCACGCAAATGCTCTGCCATCAGCTTCATTAAGCTTGACTTTCCGCAGCGTCGGATACCGGTCATAACTTTAATCATTTCTGTATCTTGAAATGCAATAATCCGATTCAGATAGAGATCACGTTTTCGCAAGCTTGTTTTTTGCATAAAGGAAACACCACCTTTCGCTTCAAAAAGCATAGCATAAACTTCTCGAAAAATCAAGTTTGTAAAATTGATATTAAAAACTTATATTTTTGAGAAGTTTGTAACATGCTGTGGTTCTTTGTCGATATGCGTATGTCATGTAAATCGGCTCATTTAGCGAATTTGGTCAACCCATCAAAAACGGGATAAATGAGTCAACTTTTCGCAAGCAAAATAGAAGTTACAAACAAAAAAATCCCGGAATCGTAATGATTCCGGGATTTTGAGCTGTTTTGAAAAGATTAACGCTTGGAAAACTGCGGAGCGCGACGAGCTGCTTTGAGACCGTATTGAACCAGTTTTTTCTCCTTTTCCCTGTATTTTCAAGGGTTTCCGCGTTCTGTCTTGCTGTTTTCCCCTACGAGTTAACCCATCAATTAAGCCGATTCTTTTTCGCTACTTATGCTGAAAACTTGGTTTATTACCGGTGCCAGTTCCCAAGGCTTATTGTACTTCACCTTGGCGTAAATGTCCATACACATTACGATGTCCCCCCGCATCGTGTATTCGTAGGTATGATTGAGAATTTCGGACGGCACCTGACGCACAAGCCAGTCTCGATAGTTGTCCTGCTCGGATTTCATTTTCTCATAAAGTCGAGCGTTGTAATCTGTTTCGTTCATAGCGAACACCTCCTTCAAAATAGAAATAGCCGCCTGATTTCTTTTGAAAACCAAGCGGCTATGTACGCTATATTCAGTTCGGCAAACTGGAAGTTGATGAGCCAACAGACTATTATTTTTCGTTAACTTTAAGTTCAAGGATATCCGGACGTGCATAATGTCCAATCGCATCATGCTCCATCTTACAGGCGGCAGGCAGGCTCATATCGAGCTCTGCATAGATGATGGTTTCTTCATCCCAAACCGGCTTTG
>OJKI01000488.1_pt1 | contig 15174 bp, 15 predicted proteins | sample 1596431 | NCBI WGS metagenome assembly OJKI01 (sample SAMEA4350165, study PRJEB24818) | metagenome | biome: human; feature: gut; material: faeces | place: Denmark | collected 2013-09 | reverse complement strand
CTCTGCCGGTTATGATTGGCTGCGTCCACATGGACATGGATGCCGCAGGAGCTGTTGGCCTTGGCTCCTGCGTGGCGTACCTGCCGGACACACTCCTGCAGCTTGGGCAGTTCCGCATAGGTGAGCTTTGGCGTTACCATCTCCACGCGGTATCTGTAGTCACCCGTTGCACGATAGCCGCTGCCAATCTTCTGCTCCCCGTGGATGCTGGAGTCACTCATGACCGTCCACTCTTTGCCGTCCCGATCCGTCACACACCATTTATCGTAAGCGCCGCCCACATAGCGGGCGTCCGTTGCAAAATACGCGGCCAGCGCTGTTGCCGCCTGCTCACGGGTGATGCCGGTCATTTCAACTTCCACGCCGAAGCACTGATCTTTCAGCCCGATCATGCGGCAGCACCGGCTTTCAGTTCCGCATCCACCTCCCGGATACGGCGCCCGATGGCTTCAATGACATTGGCGGTGACGCTGTTGCCTGCCTGCTTATACGCCTGCGCGTCAGACTGGATGGCGAGGATGCGGTCGATCTGCCACTCATCGAAGCCCTGCAGCCGCAGACACTCCCGCGGCATCAGACGCCGGATGCGTCCGCCACGTTCCACGATGCCCTGGATGCAGCTCGTCTCCAATGTGTGTGCGATATCCTGTCCCACACGACCACGGCGGGTATTGCTCCCGGAAAAGCCGAGATCGACGCTGTCACCGGGATTCGCCTCTTTATAGCCTTTTTTCGTGGCTTCCTTGATGAGCAGAACGCCGGAACGTTCTGCTCTATGATTAGACAGCGTTGTCTGACCATAACGGGCAGTGAGGCAGCGGGCGGCCTCCGTTTGTCTCGCCTCCCCGGCACATAGATCCACAAAGGGTCTGTCCTGCGGAATGATATACAATCCTGTTTTGCCGCCCACACCTCCAGCACCGGCTGTCTGCGTGCAGGCTATTCCGTCTGCGTCGTAGACACGGGAGCCTTGCGAGCCTCCGAGGACTTGTATAAGAGCTTTTCCACCTGTGCCGAAGACAGGAAATATTTTTCCGGCGCATCGGGGATCAAGATAGCAGATAAGGAACAACCGCCTTCTGGATTGCGGGACTCCAAAATGTTTGCTGTTAAGCACCATCCATTCCACGCGGTACCCCAGGTCATTAAGCGTGGCGAGGATGACAGAAAACGTCCGGCCTTTGTCATGCGACAGCAGTCCCGGAACGTTTTCGAGCAGAAGATACGAAGGTCGTTTGGATTGAGCCAATCGGGCAATTTCAAAGAAGAGAGTGCCGCGGGTGTCGTCAAAGCCCTTTCTTCTGCCAGCGATTGAAAATGTCTGACAAGGGAATCCTCCGCACAGGAGGTCGAAGTCCGGCAGGTCTGCGGGGTCGATTTTTGTGGCATCTGGATAATATCGTTCCTCCTTTCCCGGCTCATAAATGGCCTCATAGCTGGCATTGGCGTATTTGTCGATCTCGCAGTGTCCTACACACCGGAAACCGCCCGCGCGGGTCAATCCCGTGCGGAAGCCGCCGATGCCGGCGAACATATCAAAATATCGGATCAGGTCATCTCATCTCCTTCCTGCAGGGCAAGCAAAAAGCCGAGGACGCTTTCATCTACATCCCCGGCTCTGCCGCTATCCTGCGCTTCTTCTTTGGTGAGCTGCACTCCCCGCAGTTCCTGCCGGATGGTCTGGCGAACGGCATCCAGCAATTCCTGCTGCCCTTTATACTCACAGACCATGCGGCAGACCGCGGCGGTACGCTGTCCTGCGGGGATCTCCGTCAGCTTCTTCCACGCCCTGCGCTGTATGGGCGAGGACATGGAAAAGGACAGATTGATTCGCTTTTTGTTACTGCTCATCGTTCTTTGTGAGCCGCTCTGCCAGCCGCTCATAGCCTTTGGCGTTGAGGGACACATCGTCAAGGATGACTGGACGGCAAAGGCCGTCCGCAGCGGATACATTCCGCTTCAGCATCGCCGCACCACCGCCCAGAAAAACAGCAGGCATGGCACGGGTATCCAGTCCGCTCTCCGTAATGGCGGAGAGCAGGCGATGGACATAGGCGTCTGCCTGCCGGTCAATAATTTTTCTGGCATCCTCGTTGATATGGACAGCATCGCCGCGCAGCACGCTTTCCATCTGTGCCGCCGTCATAGACAGGCCCAGTGCGCGGCGGATCTGCTCACCGATCTCATCCAGACAGCGGATCATACCGAGTTCCAGACTGCGGCAGGTCGATGCATTGGGGATACGGTTGTCCAAACGCATCAGATCCACGGTCCAGCCACCGATATCCGCCACGATCACAGAAGGCTCATCCAGCAGGATGCTCTGGGTCAAAACTGCGGCATAGCCCTGCGGGAACAGGGACACCTTGCGGATGGCGATAGAGTATTCCTGTCCCTCATAGCGGAAATTCACCGTTTTCCCATCCCGGAGCAGATACTCCCGGAATGCGTTTTTCTCCCGCCCGAAGCTGGTAAGAGGCAGTCCGGCCGCCAGATGGATCTCTGTCGCAGGCTCCGCATGACGGAAGGAGAGCTCCTTTGCAATGGCTGCCAGCGTAAGGAGGTAGTAGTCCTCTGTCTGCGTTTTATTCTTCTGAAGCGCCTGACGCCCGCTGCCCACTACATAGAATTTTCCGCCGTATTCCAGCACGTCCTTCAGCGTATACGGCTCATGCTCATATGCCACCAGACCGGAGGGGAACGAGAAATGGGCTGTTTTCATAGCAGCATAGCCGTGGTCGACACCAACAATCATGGACTCGCTCATCTTGCCTCACCTCCACGGCTGCGTTTCTTCTTATTTGATGTCTGGCGCCGGTCATAGTCCTTTCCGGCATGGATCAGATCCCGAATCTCCTTCAGCTGCGGATTCCAGCGCGTTTGACCGTCCCACTCCGGATGCTTCGCACAGAGCCGGGGCAGATATTTCTTCAGATCCGCGCCCTCTCTGGGAAAATCGATGCCGCCCTTATAAACGATATCCTGTTCCAACTTCATCAAAAGCGCTTCATATGCGCTCCAATCTGTCTGATCATAGGCGCTTTTTCCAGTGAGCTGCTCGTAGGCATAGTCCCCGACATAGCTCAACTGCTCAAAGCAGCAATCTCCGTAGGGAACGACATCCGCAAGGCTGTCCGGGTCTGCCAGCGCGGCAAAATAGACCTCGCGCCCCTGTGCGATGAGCCAGGCGCGGAAGTCGATAAAACCGTCATCGCTGCAGCCGTATTCCTTCATGATCCCTGCCGCGTCCCACAAGCCGAACTTGTCCGCGAGATCTTCGTAGGCGTGGATGATGTCGTGAAAATTCTGTGCCTGCGTGGGGCCCATAGAAACCAGCCGGTCTTTCAGGTAGGTCAGCATGGCGTCCATATCCTGCCCGCAGGCGTTTTTTGCCTCATGGATCAGGTTCCAGAAGGAATCCCGGTTGATCTCTGAGATCGGTTCCTTCACATTCTGTCTCTCCTTCCCAATACGTTTTTTGATGTGCGCTGCTGCACCCGCGCAGATCTTTTGATAAAACGCGCGATACTCCGGTGTGGTCTTATCCACTTCACCGAGAATCGCCCGCTCATAGGGCGTGCCGGGGACGATCTCCCAGGTAATGGTCCCAAAGTATGCCGCTTCCAGATACCGCAGCAGCGTGTGTCCGTCTGCCATCTCAAACATTCCATGGTTATCCTCATAGGGAAATTCTTCATAGACCTTGAGCCCGGTGACTTCTTCCGCGGCGGCATACAGCGAGAAACCGTCTGCGTCCAGCGTCGGCGCAAGCTGCACGTACTGTTCCTCCGGGGATAGCATTTCCTCATGCCGCTCCATCTGACCGCTCCTTTCTTACCCAGCCCGCAAAACGTTCCAAGAGATGGACCCGTCCGCGCACCTTCCCGGCAGACACATTCAGCCCATTCATCTGCGCCTGAATGCGGCGCTGGATGGCTTTCAGCTTCTGCGGGTCATTGCAGCAGTCTACGATGACATACTCGCCGCCGCTGGTGGAGAGGATTTCTCGCTTGCCGTTCTCGTCCCGTATGCCGGACAGGAGACGCTGTCCCAGCCGTTTCCGGTAGGCGTCCTGGAGCGCATCCATATCTCCGCAGACATCATGCTTTTTCAAGATCTCCGCGATCTCACAGGAAGTGATCTTCGTCTCGGCGGACAGCTTTTGCAAAATCTCTGCCTGCGCGTCAGGCGGGATTCCCGTCCGGCTGGGCATCGTTTTCTTCGCTTTCTGCATCGGCACACCTCCAATCCGCGGGCAGGATCTTCTGCTCGATGATATCCGCAATCGTCCGGAACACCTCCGCCAGCTCGCGGGATTCCTTCACGGTATCCCGCATTTCCTCCGGGGTCATCCGCGTCCCGTCCGTCCAGCAGCGGACATTTTCTTCGGACGGCGTCAGCAGGACGGCTTTTTCATACGCTTTGCAGAAAAGCGCCGCGATTTTTCCTTTCCGGTCGATCTCGGCGTCCTGCTTTTTCAGTTCTTTTTTCGCTTTTTCGTATTCCAGCGCTTCGGCGGCCGCCTGCTCCCGCTGCTCTTCCGGAAGGTCCTGAAGCTGCCGGGTCAGGTCATAACCCTTGTTGATGGACAGTTCCTTCTTATCCAGAGCCTCCTTGATGACCTCCGGGGCGTTCTCATCGATCTGCATGACCTTGCCCATGGTGCGCTCACCCAGGCCGACTGCTTCTGCCAGCTCCTTGCGGGTGTCCACAGTATCGGAACTTTCCGGCAATGTTGCCGAAAGGTCTGTGCGTGTCCCTTGGTTTGCCCTGGCTTTCGCCTCGATCTCCGGCTTCAGCTTCAGCGCGATCTTGCCCAGCTCCCACTTTTCCAGATTGCGACGACCTTTCTGGGTATCCAGCGCCCACTGCTTGGCTTCCAGCAGATCCTCGAAGGAGAATACCGCCATCGTATAGGGCAGACCATGCTTTTCACACAGCGACTGTCGGTTATGCCCGTCCACGATCACCATGTCCTCATTGACGATGATGGGGGAGTAACAGCCGTTTCGCAGCAGATCCTTTTCCAGAGCGGCAGACTGCTCCCCGCTCAAAGGCGGGAGCAGCTCGGCCATCTCCGGCAGGATCACAGGGCTGCGTTCAGCGCTGGTATATGTGATCCCGGTATTTTTCATCAGGCAGCGACCTCGCGGACAGACTCATCTTCCAATTCCTGCGCCGCATCCTCCGCCTTGCGGGGAGACAGGAATTCCACATCGCTGGCTTTGATGAGGAAACCAGGCTGGCGCTGGGGATCGTCCGCGAAGGTGATGGTCTCGAAATCGCCGGTGGCTGCCAGCTTACAGCCCTTCCACGCAAACGCCGCACAGCGCTCCGCCAGAGGACCGCGCACCTTGATGGAGATATAATCGGTGAGCTTGTTGCCGTCCTTATCCTTATAGCGGCGGTCCGAAGCGATACGCAGGATGGCATAAGGCTTGCCGGTATTCTCGTTCATCTTCAGTTCCACATCGTGGGTCAGATTGCCAATGGCAGTGATTTTCAGCATATTCAGTGCTCCTTTTTTTAATGGTTAGATTTAGTTAAAAAGTGCGGGTGGTCTGCTCTCAGACCACCCGCAGGGGATACGATTTACTTGCTCCAGCTTTCGCTCTCGCCCAGCACGGCGGTGTGGGCGTTGGCAGCTTCCATGACGGCGTAATATGCCCAATGGCGCTTCGTGACATCCGGGAAGGTGTTCAGCTTGCGGAGGTTGTCCGCAATGTAGTCCTCATCCGCTTCGCGTCCCAGCAGGCGGTTGACAATGGTGACGACCTCAGCGCGGTTGATCTCATCGTCAGCGCGGAAGGAGCCGTCGCCATAGCCGTTGATCCAGCCATGCTTGGCGGCAGCCTTGATGTACGCGGCGGCCCAATAACCGTCGCTCACATCGTTGAAGTCCTTATACTGCTCCATGATCTCAGCGTCGCCATCGCCGTACACATCAAAGAAGCGGACGGCCAGCGTGGTGAACTCGGCGCGGGTAATGGCATCGTCGGGGGCAAAGATGGTCTTGCTCTTACCATAGGTGACACCGTTGTTATTGAGGTATTTGGCATAACCGGAGTACCAGGCATGGGCGGGAATATCCGTAAATCTGGTGTTGGCCACGGTGGAAATGGTATCGCCGTTCTTCTCCGCCAGCAGGCGGGCGAAGATAGCGGCGGCCTCTGCGCGGGTCATGCTGCGGCTGGGGCCGAAGGTGCCGTCCGTGTAGCCGACGATGTAAACGCCGTGGCGCTCGGTCTGCTCCACTTCGGGGACGGTCAACTCACCGTTTTTGTCGGTCTTGCCTGCGGCTGACTGACCGAGATCACCCTTGACCGCAACATTTTTGCCCTGCTGGGGAGCCTTCTTGTGGTCGGTCACAATGACCGTCACCTGATGCTTGGCGTCCAGATCTGTGCCGTCCGGCAGTTTCACCGTGATATTGCCGGTCTTGCCGATGGACACCTCGCTGCCGGAGATGGGGCGCTTCGTGTCCGTGCGGATGACCTTGATGGTCAGCGTCCAACGGTCACCGTCCGCGTCCTCATAGCCAGTAGTGACCTTGCCGTCCTCGTTGGTCTTACCGCTGCCGGTGGGGACGGTGATCTGACCTGCCTTGTCGGTCTTGCCGGAGGCGTAGTTGTCATTCTTATCCGTGACAGCGATGCTCATGTCCGGCACAGCGGACTTGTCCTTGACAAGCTGCACGGTCACGGTGGTCTGGTCGGCGTAGTCCAGCAGGCGGCTATTGGGCAGGCGGATGGAGATGCTGTTGTCCTTATGGAGCGCCACGGCAGCATTGGCAATAGGATTCTTGGTGTCGGTATCGGTGACGGTCACAAGGTAACCGCCCACAATGGCCTCACCCTTGCTGTCCGTGGTGGCGCTGTTGTAGATTTTCTCAATGGGCTGCGCCTCCAGCTTTTCACCGCACACGGTACACTCCTTGTGCTTGCTGCCCTCGGAATCGGTGGTAGGCTCCTTGTCGATGATCCAGTCGCCGAGTTTATGACCGGCAGGCTCGGTATAGTCGGTCTTGGTAGTGTCGCCACAGCGGGCGCAGGTGTTGGTGGTGTAACCCATCTCCGTGCAGGTGGGGGCGGTCACTTTGGACTTGTAATCGTGTCCCAGCGCGTTTTTCAGCACCGCGCCGCACTTGGTACAGATCTGCGGCTGGGTGCAGGTGGCATCATTGCCAGGAACATGACCTGCCGCCTCGTTGCCCTCGATGCGGTGATAGCCGCAGCGGGTGCAGCGGTATTCCATCACGCCCTCGCCGGTGCAGGTGGCGTTGGTGACGAGGGTTCCCTTATCCCAGCTATGGCCCAGGGAGTCCGTATAGTCTGTGACAAAGGAACTGCCGCAGCCATCGCAGCGGTGGATGGTCTTGCCGCCGCCCTCACAGGTCGCGGCGATTACATGGGATTCGTAGTTATGGGGCAGAACGGAAGTGATGTCCTCAATGTGACGATCCCCACAGACGGAGCACTCGCGGACGGTATAACCGGGGCTGGTACAGGTGGCGGCCACGGTATAGACCTCATAGCTGTGTTCGCCCTTGGGCGTGGCGGTCTGCTTCATCTGTCCGCAGCGGGAGCAGAGCTCCAGCAACTTGCCATCCGTTTCGCAGGTAGCGTCGCGGATGACGATGCTCTGCCATGCGTGACCGAGTGAGTCCACATAGTCGCGCTTTTCGATTTTGCCGCACTCCATACAGAGGTAGCGGTCATAGCCAAGGGTGGTGCAGCCAGCCTTGGTGCTGTCCAGCAGAATATACTTGTGGTTTTCACCACAGCCCTTGTCGGTGCAGCAATTTCCATTGCAATTCTTGTTCTGGCAGCCGCAGTTGGGATCGCCGCAGCCGCAGGCACAAGAGCCGTCATCCTTGGTGGATTCGTCACGGAGCCAGACTTTTGCCACGCCGTTCTCGGTCATTTCTTTGCCCTTGTAGGTGTAGGTGATCTCGTAGTAGACCATGTACTGACCGGCTTCCGTGTAGTTGGGCGCGGAGGTCATGGTACAGCTATCCGCACTGTTGCCGTAGCGGATAGAGGTGCGGACACCGGCTTCGGAGAGGTCGCTGACCGTGATGGTGTGGGGCTTGCCGTCCACCACGCCGTAATAGTCTGCAATGACTGCCTTTGCCGCCGTGTAGTCATAGCGGGCGTAGTCGCACAGGCTGCATTTCTCTACCGTAGCGAAGCGTCCGTTTGCCGGCTGGGGCAGGACTTCCGTCACCATGCTGTGGCGCTCCAGCTTGCGGCTGACCGTATGATTGGTACCGTAGCAGAATGCGCAGTAGGTGCCGCCCTTGGTGGTAACAGTGTGATAGGTATCGTCCGTGTACTCGTAGGAAACGGTTTCGTCCAGTTCCTGCGTAAATGCGGCGGCACAATCATACAGCCAGTAGACATTTTTCAGATAGCCGTACTCGCTTTTGCTCATATTTGTGTTGATGCCGCCGCAGGTCTCACAAACAGCCTTTGTGTAGTGATATCCGGTATAGGTGGCGTCCGTGCCGGGGATGCCGTCCATGGTATCACCCTTACCGACACCATCTACCATCGTGCCGTCCGAATATTTCACATTGCGGCTAAGTGCCGGCTGGCCATTGCGGGTATATTCGGGAACGCGGAACACCTCAAAAGATGTGGCTTTGCCGCACTCACCGCACTTGAAGGTCTCGCGGGTCACAACACTGTTGGCGTCCAGCTCATTGGTTCGACCGGATGCCTGCATCCAGTGTTCTGCGGGGTCGTGGTAGCTGTTCTGCTGGGCGGCAAAGGCGGTGGGGATCATGCCCACGCACATGACCAGCGTCAGAAGCAGCGCCAGCGCTCTGCGGGAATAATGGTTCTTTTTCAGATTCATAGGTCCTCCTTATATTTTTTGTTTTTTATCCGCGTTGAAAACGATGTTCTTTTGACTATCGCCCCCTTTCCCGGCTGCAAATCTTTCTTTGCAGATACTCGTTCCAATCCTTGCCGCAGCGCGGTTTCTCCACGGTAACGGCATACCCCTGTAACTGATACTTTTCCTGTAATTGCTGGGCGGCTTTCTGCCCAGGCTCGTCCGCGTCCAGACACAGCGCAATACGGCGGATCTCCGGATGCGCCTGCAAATAGGTCTGCAGTGCGCCGTCATAGAGTCCGCACAGAGCAACGGCGTTGGTTGTGTCTCTGTGGAGTGTGAGGTAACTCATCAGGTCAATGGGCGCCTCAAAGACAAGCACCAGATCTGACTGCGGATCGTGCGGGAGGGAGAAGCCTGTGTTTTTGTCGCTGCCGGTTGCGTCTCCCTTGAAGCCGGGGCTGTCCAGATCATAGGTACCACGCAGCCCCGCGTACTTTGCCTGTCCGGATTCATCCCTGCCGACGAAGACGCAGTTATGATGTACCGCATCCTCATACAGCAGGCCGCTGTTCATAAACTGCCGGATCACCTGTGCGGCGATGCCGCGCTTACGGAGATAGGCGAAAACCCTTCTGTCATCCGCGTTGCGGGGCGGCAGGGAAAACTCCTGTTTCGGGCTGATCGGCTTTGGCTGCGGAATGGGCGCGTCTCTGGCTTTCCCATGGAAGGTCAGAAGGTACTCCACCGCTTCCGGAAAGGATTTTCCGCAAAACTGCTGGAGGAAGGTGATGGCATCCCCGCCGGTATTCTGGGAATACCGGAACCAGGTACGCCGGTCCTTGATCCGCAGGCTGTCCATCTCCGTGGTAGTATGGAAGCGTCCCACGCGCTTGACCTGATAGCCGAGGTGGGAGAGCAGCTCCGGCAGGTCCGTTTCTCTGGCGATCTGCATTTCTGTGTCTGTGAAGCGATTTCTGATCTCGCTTGCCATAATGTGTGCCTCCTTTCTGATGAAACGCAAAAAGCCACCCAGGGCATCCGATATATTCGGATGCCCTGGGTGGCTTTCCCTAAATCGTGTTCTTTTGTTTTGGCTTTTGTGCGGGCTTACACGGCGTTATCTTCGTCGGGGGTGCCCGTGTTCGCTGGAGCGGTCACGCCGGCCACACGGGGCGCGACAGGGGCCTCAGTGGGGGCGTTCTGCTCTGCGGCGTTCTCAGCGTCCGCTTCGTCCAGCGCCTGCGTGATCAAGTTCAGCACGAAGTCTCGCTGGGTGAGCTTTTTGCCGTTGCGGAGCGTCTCGCGCTCCAAGTGACGCTTGATGCGCTGGAAGAGTTCTTCGGGAATCTGGAATGCCATGGTTCTGCCTTTTTCAGTCATTTGAATGCCGCCTTTCTGATTTTCTATCATGTTGTAATAGTCTTGGATGAGGTTGGTGATGTACTCACTGGTGGTCTGACCCAGCCGTTCTCGTTCTTCACTGACCCGCTCATGTAGGTCGATGGGAATCTGAGCACACAAGTTTTTAGTGGTTGCCATTCTCGGATACCTCCTCGTTTTTTGTAACGCAAGCATACCCGAAAGGTCCAGTAAAAGCTATTACCAACACCACCAAGGAATGATAGACAAACGAAGCGAAAGCAACATAAGCACCTATGAGTCGAAAAAGGCCGCCGTCCGCTCCCACATAAGGAGCCGAACGGCGGCCTGCCTTCTTATTCTTTATTCTTTTTTAAGCCTCGGTGTTCGAACCACACCAGACCACAAATCTGGCAGGGCGCATCTTCAAAATGTCGCCTCTCGCTGGGCAAAACTGAAATTTTGAAAAATCGAGTTTTTGCAACTTTTTCATTCTAAAAGTGGCGCATTATATGTAAAAACGCCGCACTTTCGTGCGGCGTTTTCGGCGTTGCATCTTTCATCAACACATTTTGGAGCTGCTGGGCAGATTCGAACTGCCGACCTCATCCTTACCAAGCGTCGTAGAGCCTTCCAGCCCTTGCAGTATAAGGCTTTCCGGCGGTTTTTTGTCCAAAAAGGATGAGGTCACAGCCTGCTTGTTCCATTGTTTCCGTCCGCTCATTTCCCCGTGTGGGTCACGGTGTGGGTCAAAGCGCTTTCAAGACGCGAACGAGGGGCGCACCTCCGACAGCGGTAAGCCGAGCCGCTGTGCCCTGTCCCGCTCATAGGTGACGCGAGTCACCTCTTCAATAAAGCTTTTCTCCTTCGGTGTGGCGCTTGCCCAACGCACGCTGTATTTGCGACACAGTTGAAAGAATATCTCATAAAAACGTTCTTCCTCTGCATCTTTGCTGCAATACCACGCCGCATCAGACGCCGGTCTGATTTTATTCATATCCATGCAAAGCACCTCCTCACAGAAAATCAATCCAGATAGGTGAAGAAAATTCGTTTGGCAGCTTCGTCCGCGATCAAATACCTTGGCGCGGAAGATTGAAAGGTTGGAAGTAAAACGGCCCCAAAGTCTTCCTCATAATGCTTCGCCAAGCTCGTCGTCTTCGCTTCAAGCACCACATCGCCGGTCAAACCGCTGTCAATGGACAGCTTGATGCCATAGGCGATCAGCAGCCTCCCTATCCCTCTGTACTTCGGGATTCCTCCGTCGAGCGTTGGATTTGACTCGGGCTGTGCCTCCATATACACAATGTGTACGACCAGCGCAGTCGGAAGGACCTCATATGCTGCCAGAGCAATCAGCTCATCTCCAACTCTGGCCGCGTATTTTTCATAGCCTTCATTAGCTAAGTATTCGCTGGCCCAGGAGGTCTGCCACAACGGTTCTCGGTCTGTCAATGCGGCATCCTGCGGCGTCATCGGCTCAATAGCCACCGGCACTTGTCGATTCATTGCATCGTAAACAAACGGTCGAAACTGCACAGCCCTCACCTCATAAACAGTATACCACGGTTTTTGTGAAAAATGAAGTGGGAAATTAAAGCTATCGCAGTCACGTTTTTTGTTCTAAAAATGCACCGCTGTAATCAAAGAGTACGACTACCGCCCTATCCTCTCCATACAACAAATCAGTAGACTGTAAAAATCATCTTAAATGGATTTTACATTTCAGGTGCCATTATTTGGACAAGGTATCATTTCGTTTGCCTGACTATCTAATTTCAACCCTTGCTGCTTGTACCTTTGGGCGAAAAAGATTATACTATAATTGATTTGTAAAATTCAAAGATAATAGTGGAGAACCATCATAATGAGTAAAATATTATTAGTAGAGGATAATCCGGATGCAGTAAAAAGGATAATCCGATATATCAATAAAATATTCGCTGAATTGGACGTGGTTTCTTTTCCCGAAGCAGGCGATGCCCTGCAATACGCAAAAGCGAACGATATTTCCTTGTTTATCCTCGATATTCAGTTAGAGGACTATAAAGGAACAAATTTAGCAAAGCAGCTCCGCGAATTGCCGGAATATAAATATACGCCGATCATTTTTGAAACGGCATTGGCAGGAGAAGAACTTTCAGCTTATCGAGATGTGAAGTGTTACAGTTTTCTTGTAAAGCCATTTGGCGAAGAAGAATTTGTAACGGCATTTCGTGACGCGTTGGGATTGTCTAAACAGATGAGCCAACAAGCAAAAACCATTCAGATTGAGCAAAAGCAATTTATCTTAGAATATGTTACACAGGATATTAGGTCATTTTACAAGGAACTACACGCAGACCACGAAACGGGGGCTGCTGACAACAAATAAAGGCTGAGTATCAAGCACCGGGAAAGTGCGGGATATTCAGCCTGTTTTGTTGTCCGGGGTTTCCAAAGGGGCTTGCCCCTTGGCACACGACTTTGCTTGCAAAGTGTAGTGTGTTATACGCTCTGTCGGCGTTGCTGCGAAAATGCGGTTGCCGCCGGGGAGGGCAAGGGCATTTGAAGCAGCAGGAAAACAGGGCTGTGATTGCGTGGCGTGGAGCCGCAAGCGCAGGACTGGTTTCATCAGCAGACAGGGCGTATATGAAAGCCCCCGTCCCTCGTCTTACGCTGGACTATGGGACAAAGTGTCCCAGACGGATAGCCACATTCACGAGAAAACAGACAGGGTTTCTTCTCAAAATTGAAATGGGCGGGAAGCCTTTAGGGCTTTGCTATCTCCCCGATAAATGAGAAGTTAAGTTTCGTCCATATATATTTTTACCTCGATGTATTCATGATTTCTTGCATAAGCAAACGACGCTGATTTTCTGATATAGTCAAATATATTTTCGTCTAAATCTTCGTCCCATGTTGTTTCGCTGAAAATTTTATTTTCAGCGGTTGGCTTATACAAGATGACTACATGGATTTGATAAAACTCTTCATCACTATTTGAAAACTGTCGTACTAATGAAATTTGAAAAAACGGTTCTTTTGAAAATTCAGTAAATGTCCCGGTTTCAAATAAAACCATATCTTCTTCAAGAGGTGTGCTGCACATCTGCTCAAACACATCAACTATTTCTTCCACCGACATTTTATCCGTTATCTTATCTTCCAAAAATTTAACCAAGCTTTCCATTGATTTACCTCCTGCAAATTATTGATTTATTGTTTTCTTATTTTCGTCCCCGCTGGGGATTTAGATTTTTTAGATTGCCGTTGACTGGCTCGACTGGCTTTGCTATCTCCTCGACAAATGGGAAAAATCAATGTTAAAAATTTTGTAGCAGTTATCATAATTTACTTTATTTTCTCCACACCACCAGTTGAGCGGATAGGATAGGCTTTGTCTTAAATCTCCGGTATCTCTCATCAATGGTGGGGTAAAGGAATGTATATATCCTTTATGCTCTGGTGTTTCCAAAATCCCACAAATAGCAAGCGTTTCAAGGATTCCAATAATCTCACCTTTATTGCAGGGTAATAGTTTGCTTTCCTGAATTTTTTTACATAACATAATGCCAGTGGCGTGGTCGCTCATTACAGATGATATTGATATTATTTCTTTCAAAATATTCTTGTCGGTACTTGTAGGGGTTTGTTTATCCATATGAGCAAATTCATTGAGGTAAAAAATGGGTTTTCCAATCCCACCCCAAATTCCGCCGCCTTGATACTTAACCCAATTATAAAATGTTCTATCCAGCCGAGATGGAACTTTGTCTGTTCTACCTCCATCAAACATCAACCAGCTTACAGCATATACATACGATGCTAAAATATACCGATACTCCATATCACGAGTAGATAAGCTATATAAAAAAGAGTTGGCAGCATCACTAAGAGAAATACATTTAAGACTTTGTGTCAAAATGCGTATAGCTTCTTCATGCGAAATAGATAAATCCTCTAAAATGGCTCCATGTTCTTTTGCATACGCAATTTCTTCAAATGATAACAGTTTTCGCTTCGTATCATCCATATAGTGCATCAGAATTTTTTTACTTTTCTTATCCATAAGCATTTTCCCTCATGTTAGTCTCTTAGTTCCCTTACTTCCTCCCCTTTGTGGGTTGGGATTTTTGAGCAAGTCCGACTTCTCCGCAATCTTTTTCAGCCACTTCTTTTCTTCATCGGACAGCTTCTTAAAGTTCAGTTTGAGCCTTTTGCAAATGAACATCAAGGACGCTGTTTCCGGGTCGCTGTCCTCGCTGACAGTTTCATCAACAGCCTGTAAAAAACCTTTCAGCGGGTTGTCCTCCGGGACGCTAAAAAAATCATCCTTGTGGGTTTCCCGCAGGTCAAGGGCAATTTTGCTTATGTCCTGCTGTATCACATAGCGGCAAAAGCTGTCATCATCAATATGGGCGGCGATAAGCTGTCTTAACTGCGGGTCGGTCAAGCCGGGATTGTGTTGTTTCATAATCGTTGCGCTAACAGCGTCCACAATGGCATTTGCACTCTGCACCTGTTTGCCAGCGATACTGTTTACATAGATTTCAAGGTCAGCCATGAGCCGGGGAAAATCCGGGTGTACCGCCAGTTCACACAAGAGGGAATTATCCACCAAACCACTTTTCAATAGTTCAATCATATCATTACTCAAACGCAGGTCTGCAAGATCGGCGTTTGGGTGATTTCTGTTTTTAGACCGCCCCAATATATAGTCAGTTGTTACCTCGTAAAACTTCGCCAGCTTGATAAGGGCATAGTGGCTGATGTCCTTGAGGTCGTCCGCTTCATAGCTGCCCAGCGCAGATTTGGAGAGTTTGGTTTCCTCCGCAAGCTGTTCCAGCGTCAGCCCACGCTCCACCCGCAGGTCTTTCAATCGTTCTTGTATGGATAGTTCCATGCACTCCCCCTCCTTGTCTGTTTATGTTACCTGTTATATCAAAGTTTGTTCAGATACCCGATTTCATCTAATTCTGCCTTAATCTCGTC
>OJKI01000487.1_pt1 | contig 15212 bp, 16 predicted proteins | sample 1596431 | NCBI WGS metagenome assembly OJKI01 (sample SAMEA4350165, study PRJEB24818) | metagenome | biome: human; feature: gut; material: faeces | place: Denmark | collected 2013-09 | reverse complement strand
GTCCCGGAGATATGAGCTTGTGTTCCATAATAAAATCAATAATCGTCATCGGTTTTTGCCGAGCGGTTGCCAAAGCTGGTGAACTCGGGCAGCCATTGCAGATACACTGTGCCTGTCTGGCCCTTGCGGTTTTTGAGAACTATCGCTTCCGCCAGATACGGATCCGAGCTTTCCTGATCGTAATAGCCCTCGCGGTGCAGGCCGATGACAACGTCGGCGTCCTGCTCGATAGCGCCGGAATCGCGCAGGTCGTTGAGCATCGGGCGCTTATCGCTTCTGCCGACGGCCGCACGGTTGAGCTGGCTGAGGCAAATGACCGGAACATTAAGCTCCTTTGCCATGATCTTTAGCATACGGCTTATATCGCTGACCGCCTGCTGACGGTTTTCGTTATAGCTGCTCTTTCCGCCGGCCGACTGCATCAGCTGCAAATAGTCGATGACCACAAGGCCGAGGTTTGAAAGTCTGCGGCACTGCGCGTTCATATCCGCAACGGTCAGCATGGAGTTATCGTCAATGCGCATATCCGTTGCGCTTACCATCTGCGCGGCCGACGCAAGGCGGCGCCACTCATCGGGGCTGAGCTGCCCCGTCAGCATATTCTGCGACGGAACGGATGCCTCGCGCGCAAGAAGCCTGCTTACAAGCTGCTCACGGCTCATCTCCAGCGAGAACACGGCGACGGTCTTGTCCGAATTTTTCGCAACGTCCATTGCTATGTTCAACGCGATACTCGTCTTGCCCATTGCGGGGCGCGCGGCTATGAGTATAAGCTCGCCCTTGTTTAGTCCGAGGATGAATTTGTCCAGATCCTTCAGTCCCGTGGAAAGTCCGGGGATGGTTTTGACGCTGGATGCGGCCTCGGATATGCTCTCGTAAACGTTCTGAACAACGGTCGATATCGGAAGCAGACCGCCGATATTGCGGTCCTGACGGAGAGCGTATATCTTACTCTCTGCCGCTTCAAGGATGTTTTCCGCCTCGCCCGAGCCTTCGTAGACGAGGTTATTTATCTCGTCGGCCGCCGTGGCAAGGTTTCGCAGCAGTGCCCTGTCGCGTACGATGGCGGCATACTCAAGCACGTTTGCCGCCGTCGGCGTTATACGCATAAGCTCGGCGATATACTCGGTGCTTGCATCCGTGTAAACGCCGCGCACCTTCATCTGGTCAAGAACCGTGACGGGGTCGATGGTCTGCCCGTAGGAGAACATGGCATAGATCGTTTCAAATATATCTCTGTTCTGCTTGACATAGAACTCCGCGCCGCGCAGCCGCTCGATAACATCGGGTATGCACCGCGTGTCTATAAGCATCGAGCCTATGACCGCCTGCTCGGCCGTTGCCGAATGAGGCGCTTGTCTGCCCAATAATTCTTCCATGCTTTATCTCCTGCCGTTTACTGTTTCTTATGCCTCGATAACAAGCACGTTTATCGTGCCGGAAATTTCGTAGCCAAGCTTTGCCTTGACCTGGAACGAGCCGAAGGTCTTGATAGGCTCGGGCTGAACGATCTTGTTCTTTTCGATCTCAATACCGTGCTGAGCCTTGAGAGCGTCACTTATTTCCTGCGAGGTGACAGAGCCGAAGAGCTTGCCCTTATCGCCGGCCTTTGCACGCACGGTGACGGTTATCTCGCCGAGCTTCTTGGCGTTTGCCTCGGCCTCGGCCTTTTCGCGTGCCATCTGTGCCGCTCTTGCCTTTTCCTTGAGCTTGAGTGCATTTATATTGTCGGTCGTTGCCTCGCTTGCGAGCTTGCGCGGCAGAAGGTAGTTGCGTGCATAGCCGTCGGAAACTTCCTTCAGCTCGCCCTTCTTGCCCTGACCTCTTACATCAACGTTGAATATGACTTTCATAACTTATTCCTTTCCCGTGAATGATCACGAATCAATATACTCATCTATGGCGGCATACAGCTTTTCCACCGCCTGCTTAAGCGTCAGCCCGTTTATCTGAGCTGCGGCAGCCGCGCGGTTTCCGCCGCCGCCGAGCTTTTCCATTATAAGCTGAACGTTTACATCGCCTATCGAGCGCGCCGATACGAACACGCCGCCGTCCTCGGTCGGATACATCACCATGGATGCGTCAACTCCTGCGACATTCAGAAGCTCGTCGGCCGCCTGCGCGGCAACGATCCTGTTCTGCGGCGTTTCCGGCACTGCAACCGCCATGCTGCGGTAAAGCTGCGCGCGCTGAAGGATTTTATACTTTGCAACCGTCTGCTCCATGCCGTTCTGCATGAGCTTTTTGACTGCAACCGTGTCCGCTCCCGCTCGGCGGAGATATGCCGCGGCGTCGAACGTGCGGTCGCCGGTTCTGAGTGTAAAGCTCTTGGTGTCGAGCACTATGCCGGCCAGTATTGCCTCTGCCTCGCAGCGCAGAAGCTTAGGCTCGTCGCTGCACATTTCAAGTATCTCGGTCATAAGCTCGCACACGGACGAGGCGTACGGCTCGATGAAGCTGAGGTCTGCCCTGTCTATGTACGTTGCTGCGCGGCGGTGATGGTCGATGACGGCAACATGGTTGCACGACTGCAAGAGCCGCAGATCCTCGACCTGCTCGGGGCGGTTTGTATCGACAACGACGAGCAGCGTCTTTCCGTCGGCTATCATAATAGCCTCCTGAGCGCTTATAAACGCCTCTTTATACTCCGGGCTTTCGCGCAGGAGCCTAATAAGCGGCTTTGCCGAGCTTTTCTCTGTATCGGCAACTATCAGCGCGCTCTTGCCGTTTTTGCGTGCAAGGCTGCATATGCCGACCGCGCCGCCGACACTGTCCATATCGCTGAACTTATGTCCCATAACGAGGACGCGCGAGGCATCCTTTATCAGCGATTCAAGCGCATTTGCCATAACGCGCGAGCGGACCTTGTTGCTCGACTCGACCTCGCCGGACTTGCCGCCGATGAAGTCAAAGCTGAATTTATTTTTGATAACCGCCTGATCGCCGCCGCGAGAGAGCGCCATTTCAACGGCAAGGGATGCAAACTGGAGCGCTTCGCTGAGATTTGCGCCGTCTCTGCCGATGCCGATTGACAGCGTTGCGTGGATACCGCTGGGACTTACGACCTGATGCACTTCATTGAGGATATCGCATTTTTTACTCAAAATGCCCTGCATATATCTGTCCTCAAACAGGAACAGATATCTGTCGCGGTCAAAGCGGATGATAATTCCGTTTGTATTTGCTCCCCACTGATCGAGCTTATCGCCGACAGCGTCGCGCAGGTCGTTGCGCACGCGCTCGGGCTGGTTTTTCATAAGCTCTTCATAGTTATCTATAGTCAGTATCGCGGCAACTGGCTTTGAAAGCTCATGCTCGTCGCGGATATTTTCGTACTCCGTAACGTCGATCCAATAGGCTATCGCCATAAAATGCTGATCGCTTGCATCGTTTCCGCCGGAGCGGACGATGTTGCCGCAGATCTGATACTTTTTGCCGTTAAGCTCAAAAAGATCCGGACTTTGTGTCTTGCCCTCCATTAGCCACTTGCCCGAAAACTCCGGTATAAGCTCGGCAAGGCTTATATCCGTTCTCGTGCCGGACAGGCCGCTTATGGAGAAAAACATCTCGTTTCCCCAGATGATGCGCGAATCGTCAAGCCGGAAAACGACTATCGGCAATGGGAAATTGAGCAGCGTGTTATTCTTTGCCGTTTCCGCGTCATACGTCACCGACTCGATATACGCAAGCAGCGCTTTTCTGCGGCGCGAGCGCATGATCAGCGAGTAAATTATAAGTGCAAGGATGACAACGCCTTCCGCCGCGGCAAGGTAGAAGTTCTTCGTGACCAGCGTCGCCACCGCGAACACGATCAGGAAGAACACAAACGGCCGTGTATTCGGTTCAAACAATCTCTGTGAGTTCTTCATTTTTCGCTTCCGTTCCTGAGACTTATAGATATTAAATTATAACAAAGTATCAGTCCGATTACAACTGTAATTATCCGAAAAATTGTTTTTGCAGGAATTCTTTCATTTCGTTGTAATAATCATTGCATTGTGCTATACTGATTGAACATCATTATCAAGGAGATAGCGCCGTGAAACTGTATCTTTACGGACATGATTATAAATACGCAGCCGAGCAGATGATGCTCTCGCTCTACCCTTCCGAGCGCCCGGAATATCCCGAGGGAAAGCCCGAAGGCGACAGGGTCGAGCTGCGGCTAAGCTATGGGAATACATACACGACGGCAAGCTGCCGCCTTGTTTTAAACTCAGTTGAGTATAAGGCAAAAAGCTCTGTAAAAACAGGCCTTATGATCGATGATATCTCGCGCGACAAGCTGTGCAGCCGCATCATAAAAACCGCGTTTTACCGCGCAGCCCTCCGCTCGGGACATAAGCAGCCGGCATGGGGAATGCTCACCGGAGTTCGCCCCGGAAAGCTCTTCCGCGAGGAGCTTGAGGGCAAAACGCCGGATGCCGCGCTGAAGAAATTCATCTCCGACTACGACGTGACCGAGCCGCGCGCAATTTTGTGCCGCGATACGGCGCTTGTTACCGAAAGCGTAATAAACAGCCTCGGCGAACGCGACGTATGCCTTTATGTCGGCATACCGTTTTGCCCGACAAGGTGCTCATACTGCAGCTTTGTGAGCCAGTCTGTTGAAAAGAGCATGAAGCTCATTCCTCCGTTCATGGATGCGCTCATGCAGGAAATCGACGCGGCGGCAGCAGCCGTAAATAAGCTCGGGCTTTCGGTCATATCAATTTACATGGGCGGCGGAACGCCGACAACGCTCACTTTTCAGCAGCTTGACAGGCTTTGCGCCAAAATTGCCGAGTGCTTTGATCTTTCCGCACTGCGCGAATATACCGTCGAGGCCGGCCGGCCGGACACCATAACGGCCGATAAGCTGCGCACTCTGCGTGCTCACGGCGTTGACAGGATAAGCGTAAACCCCCAGACAATGAGCGATGAGGTGCTGAACGTTATCGGACGCAGGCACACGGCAGCCGATATAATTCAGGCGCTGGAAAAGGTGCGCAAGGTCGGCGGCATGGCAGTCAACATGGATCTCATAGCCGGACTTCCGGCCGACAGCGCCAGGGGCTTCGAGAAAACGCTCGACACAGTCATTGCCCTCGATCCGGAGAACATAACCGTCCACACGCTGTCTCTGAAAAAAGGCTCGCGCATAACGCTTGAGGGCAGCGCTATACCGTCGGATGCCGAGGTCGGCAAAATGCTCGATCTTGCGCAGGATAGGCTGCGCAGCGGCGGCTGGGCGCCGTATTATCTCTACAGGCAGAAATTTATGTCCGGCGGCTTTGAAAACGTCGGCTGGGCAAAGCCGGGAAGCGAGAATATCTACAACGTTTGCATCATGGAGGAGCTGTGCTCCATCATCGCGCTCGGCGGCGGAGGCTCGACAAAGCTCATCTCCCCTGCCGGCGGACGCAACATTCGCTTTTTTGCGCCCAAGTACCCGGCGGAATACATATCCGGTATACAAAAGACCTGCTCGGATAAGCAGGGTATAATAGACTTCTACAGTAAGGAGAGCAAAAAGTAATGGCATTTGATCTTAAAGAAATCAATTTCCGCACAGTCGCCGACCCCAAAGGCTTCATCGAGGAGTGCGACGATGTGTACGCAAGCCGCGTGAAGGACGCGGCGGAGAAAATCATTGAAAACAGCCGCATAAGCCCAATAGTTCTGATGTCCGGCCCCTCCGGTTCGGGCAAAACGACAACGGCGCGCAAGATAAGCGAGGAGCTTGAGCGCCGCGGCGTGCATGCATACTATGTAGGCATGGACGATTACTTCAAGTCCGTCGATCCTGCCACCGCGCCGAGAACTCCGGAGGGTGACATTGACCTTGAGTCACCGCTGTGCCTTGACATGGAGCTTTTAAACGAGCACTTTAACATGCTCGCTGCCGGTGAGCGGATATACATTCCCAAATACGAATTTTCTCGTCAGATGCGTGTACTCGAACCGTCAAAGTCCATAAAACTCAGAAAGGACGAGATCGTTGTATTCGAAGGCATACACGCACTTAACGATATAATAACCGAGCAGCACCCCAACGCCTTCAAGCTCTATATTTCCGCACGCAGCAACGTTGAGTTCAACGGTGAGGTATGCTTTAAGGGCACATGGTTCAGACTCGTCCGCCGCACGGTGCGCGACTTCAACTTCCGCGGCGCGGATCCTGCACAGACCCTCAAAATGTGGGCAAATGTACGCCGCGGCGAAAAGTCCTACATCTCGCCGTTTAAAAACAAAGCCAACTTCCTGTTCGACTCGGCATTCCCCTATGAAATGGCCGTCATGAACGAAACGGCCACAAACCTCTTCTCCTCCATCCCCGAGGGCATCGAACGCTATGACGAGCTGCGCACCGTGCTTCCGGCGCTTCAGCTTTTCGGCGTTATCGACGAGAAGCTCGTTGCTCCCGACGCGCTGATCCGCGAATTCATCGGCGGCGGCGATTTTGACTGAGATTTAGTTTAATACCTGTTGACAGTTAAATTTATTTAAGTTATGCTGTCGGTGATATCATTTTTGTTTTGGAGGAGAAATGAAGAACTTAAAGAAAATCACCGCTCTTATCATGGCGCTTATCATGGTTTTCGCTCTGTGCGCTTGCTCGGACGATGACGACGCCAAGGGTAAGGTCGAGCCGGGAACAGTTGAAACCGGCGCTCCGTCCGCAGAGCCTGAGAAAACGCTTGAGCTTGGCACACTCAGCGGCGGAAAATACGCAAACGACTACTTCGGCTTCGGCTGTGAGCTGGATGATCAGTGGACATACGCAGATGAGGATCAGCTTCTGAGCATGATCCAGGCGACCGCCGATCTTATCGACGACGAAAACTTCAAGGACGATATCCTCGATGCCGACATGTTCTATGACATGATGGCCGTTTACTACGACGGCGTAACGAGCATGAATGTTGTTGTCCAGAACATCGGCGCTGCATACGGCGCACTGCTTGACGAGGAGACAATGGTCGATGAAACGATAAAGGTTCTTCCCGACCAGCTTGCGACAGCTTCAATGGACGTTCAGTCCTGCGAGCACGTCACTGTTGAGTTTGCCGGCGCAGATCACGACGGAATACTCACGCACAGCACCGTGAACGGCGGCGATGTGTATCAGCTTCAGACCTATATAAAGGTCGGCAAATATGTTGCAGTTGTCACTCTGTCTTCCCCACTCGAGGACAATCTTGATCCGATGCTCGGATTTTTCTATGCAGTATAAATCAGCATAAAGGTTAAAGCTCAGGCCGTTTGGCCTGAGCTTTTTCACTATCGTCTAAAGCGGATTTTTCTTTATCTGCGCCCATTTGCGCGGATACTTGGGGTGCGTAGGCTTGATCTTTTCAATGACCACCGCGGCATGAGTTATATCCGTTCCGGGTATCGCATAATGTTCTATCTTTTCAAGCCGGGCACCGAGCAGATGCATGGCATTTTCGGCCTCTGCGACCTCGTCGGCGCAGTCGGGGCCTTTCATGGCGATAAATCTGCCGCCGACACGCAGATACGGCAGACACAGCTCACAGAGCGTCCCCAGGCGTGCCACGGCTCGCGACACGGCGATATCGTATGCTGCACGGCGCTCTTCGGGAATTTCCTCCGCGCGCGCGTGGACGCAGCATATCCCTTCAAGCTCCAGCTTTTCGCTCATCTCGCCGAGAAAGTCAATGCGCTTATTGAGGCTGTCAAGCAGCGTGATATCCATCTCCGGCTGCACGATCTTCAAAACAAGGCCGGGAAAGCCAGCCCCTGTGCCGACGTCGATGACCTTTTTATCCGCAAAATCGCACACCGTCAGCAGCGCTGCGCAGTCGAGAAAATGCAGGCGCGCAACATCCTCTGGTCCGCTTATCGCAGTGAGATTCATAACCTTGTTGCGCTCTTCGAGATATTCATAATATGCTTGCAGTCTGCCAACTGCCTCGGCATCGGGCGTGATGCCGAGCGCGGCAAAGCCGTCACTTAAAATCTTTTCCATATGTTCTCCGAAAAAATGAGTTGGGTTAGACCCAACTCATTTTAGCATAGTTATTATCTTTTAGCAATCACATAAAGAAATTGTGGTCGCCGATCTTGCCGAGCCACGTCGTTTCGATCATGCCGCTGCCCCAGTATCGTCCGACCTGGAAGAAAAGCGCGTCGCCGACAGTGTTATAGCCCTCGAGCGTAAGCTTTGCGCAGATAACGCTTATCGGATAAGGATCGCCGTACACTGCGCCCGTTGATGCCGGCGTGAACTGCCCCGGCTGGAAGATGACGCCCTTTATCGTCTCTCCGAATCGGGGGTCGCCTGCGCGGTTGAGGATAACGTTTCCGACGCCTATCTGCCCCTCTACGGGCTGGTTGCCGGACTCCCATGTGATGATCCTGCTCATCCAGTAGAGATCATCCTCGTTGTAAAACTCGTCCCCACTCCGGAGGATCTGTTCGTCTGCCGTGCTGAAATTGATAGCTCCCTGCTCATCATCCTGCGTGACGCCAAGCGTAAATATTTTCGCCAGTGCCTCCGTCGGGATTATGAAAGAGCCGTCAATCTCCATATAGCCGTCGGGAAGATAGAGGTATCTGCCGTTTGCGCACAGATATTTGTCCCCAAAGCCGGCTTCGATCGTTATGCCGGCGACCTCGACGGTCAATTTATTTATCTCTTTGTCATAATTAACATCGGCGTCGTAACCGAGGACCGCGCATGCAGCCTCAAGCGAGACATAGGAATCGTCGCCTATCATATAGCCGCGGCAGGAAAGCAGTCCATCGACGTATACCGGGGTTTCGGTATAACTGACACCGTTGTCAGTTTCCTCGGCCAGCGCGGAGCCGCAGAGGAAAACGCACAGCAGACAGATAACGAACACGAGTGCAAGACTGTTCTTTTTCAGTTTACTCATATAACGCTCCTGTCATAAAAAATATATTCGGCAAAACACCGAACAGCGCCCTATAACTCTCAGGCATATTAATTATAGCGGAACATTCGTAAGTGAGTAAACAGTAATTTTGCACAAACGAGACCGTGTCGAATTGTGCATATTTCACATAGGTGTTTCAAAAACCGCAAGATTTAGGGGATTTTACTATACAAAGCACATGATTTTGTGCCTTAGTCAGCTTGCACAAAAGCCGAAATTCGACAACAATTCCTTAAAAATTCGTAAAAATTATTACAAATATTAATCACATGTATAACGTTATGTAAATCGTAGGCGTTATGAAGCAATATTATGTAAACTAAATCGCTGTTTTTATATGCAATTTTTCAGTGCTTTGGATAGCTGATCGGGGCACGAAGTTGCCTTGTATCCGCAGCGTATACCCTCTAATTTTGCGGCGGCCTCCTCGGCCTTCATCCCCACCAGCAGCCGCGAAATGCCTTGCAGATTGCCGCTGCATCCGCCTTTTACCTCCACTTTTTCGATGATCCCGTTTTCGACATCGATCTCAAAAAGCTGCGAACATACGCCCTGCGGACGGTAAGTAATATGCATAATCACACCTCATTTTTTGAATATTCATGGTTAACATAACACAGTAACTACCTGCAAATAAATCATACCACAGCCCCGGCTGCAAGTACAGCATAATTTGAAGCAGGGCGCAATATACTTGCACGAAGGGAGGCTGTGAAATGCTGAGAAAACTGAGAGCGATCATTGTGGGCGGACTTGCCCTGTGCTGCCTTTATCTGTTTGCCTTATACCTGCGCGCAGACGGCGGCGGACTGGTTAAAAACGCGATCTCCCTTGCAGATGTCGCACAGGAGACTGTTTGCCCTACCGAAGCTCCGGCCGCGACGGAAGCGCCGGCGCAGAGCGCCGCTCCGGCAACGCCGACTATCATACCGACAACCATATCCGGTGGTATGTCCATAAAAAACACCTCCGGCTATGATATCGACATTGACTCGATACTGAGCGCAGGCTGCCCAATACGGCTTGAAGCGGATAAGCCGCAGATACTTATTGTGCACACGCATTCGAGCGAGGCCTACTCCCCTGCCGGGCTGGACAAATACGACGACCTTGGAACGAACAGGACGCTCGACCAAAACCTCAATGTTATACGCGTCGGCACGGAACTTGCGCAGATGCTTCAGGACTGCGGCCTGAATGTCATTCACGACACGCAGGTGTTCGACTACCCGAGCTACACAGGCTCGTATAACCGAAGCTGTGAGGCCGTCGAGAAATACCTCGCCGAGTACCCGAGTATAAAGATCGTGATCGACCTGCACCGCGACGCTCTGTGCTCGGAAACGGTGACATATAAAACCACCGCAACCGAACAGGGCGTGTGCGCAAGTCAGATAATGCTTTTTGTCGGCAGCGATGCGAGCGGTCTTGAGCATCCAAATTGGCGGCAGAATCTTAGTCTCGCAATTTATCTGCAAAACGCCGTGTGCCAAAGCTATCCGAGCCTCATGCGCCCGATAACGCTGACAAAGTATCGCTATAATCAGCACCTTTCGCCCGGCTCGATGATAATCGAGGTCGGCAGCAACGGTAACACCTTGCAGGAGGCTCTCGCCGCAATACGGCTGTTCGGCAAGGCAGCAGGGCCTGCGCTGGCCGAGCTTATCGAGTGAAATATTATTATAATGTATAGAACGCACCTCCTGCGGCTATGATCTTCATATACCACAGGAGGTTTTTTACTATGAAAGTGTTTGATATCATGAGCGAGCATACAGTAACGGTCGGACTTGGCGAACCGGTCGCCGCGGCGGCGCGGCTGTTGAAGCAATATAACATCGGCGCCGTTCCCGTTTGCGACGAGCGAGGCAATCTGCGCGGCATGATAACCGATCGCGACATTGCCATAAGATGCGCGGCAAACGGTCTATCGCCGATGGAGACCAAGACCGGCGACGTTATGACGCGCGGCGTTATAACAATAAACGACAACGCCTATGTCGGCGACGCGGCGCGGCTTATGGCCGATGCGCAGATACGACGGCTGCCGGTGTGCCGCGACGGACGCCTTGTCGGCATGCTGTCGCTGGCCGATCTCGCAAGAAACACCGATTGCGACACCGAGGCCGCGGAAGCTCTATGTGAAATTTCTAAAAACATCCGCAGAGTGTAGCATACGCCACAGTCATTGCGTGCAAATCCTATTATAATAAGCTCAGAAAGACGAAAAACGTCAATCAAAAAAAAGATTTCAAGTGCAAAAGTGTATTTATTATTTTAGGAGGTAAATTATTATGGCAAAATGGGTATGCCCCGTATGTGGTTACGTTCATGAAGGCGACACTCCCCCCGAGAAGTGCCCGATCTGCAATGTCCCCGGTGAGAAATTCACCCTGCAGGCTGAGGAAAAGACCTGGGCAGCAGAGCATATAGTCGGCGTCGGCAAGGTTTTCGGTGAAAACGTTCCCGAAAACGTCCGCGAGGAGATCATCAGCGGCCTGCGTGCAAACTTCGAGGGCGAGTGCTCCGAGGTCGGCATGTACCTTGCAATGGCTCGCGTTGCTCACCGTGAAGGCTATCCCGAGATCGGCCTTTACTGGGAGAAGGCAGCTTACGAAGAAGCTGAGCACGCTGCAAAGTTCGCAGAGCTTCTCGGCGAGGTCGTGACCGACTCCACCAAGAAGAACCTCGAGATGCGCGTTGATGCAGAAAACGGCGCAACCGCAGGCAAGTTCGAGCTTGCAAAGCTTGCAAAGCAGTACAATCTCGATGCTATCCACGACACAGTCCACGAGATGGCTCGTGACGAAGCCCGCCACGGCAAGGCTTTCGAAGGCCTGCTGGCAAGATACTTTAAGTAAGAGACAAACATTTAAGGGGAAGCTGATCTCAGCTTCCCCTTTTGTTATTTATGCTTTAAATTCTGCGCATGATAGAATCTTCCATAGCTTTGTGGAGATCCTGCTCTGCCGCTGCTTTTTCCGCTGCAAGCGCAGCGGCCTCCTGAGATGACTTTTGCGCGCTTGTCGCCGCACCTATGACGGCTCCCGCTGTTCCGGCTATCGCTTCACCGACCGCCGCATTAATTATCATGCTTCCCGTGGCGCTCTTCTGCTGTTTTTCTATAGCTCGATTGACCTGGTCTTTCCGGCTCGCCGCCGCTACAACGCCAAGCCCGAAATCATCTATCATTGATTTACCGGTATACATTTTCTGCAGCACTTGAAGGTCTAACAGCGTTATAACCCCTCGCTTATACGCTCCCTCGGCATAATCAAGCTGCTTTTTTACATATGCGGCACGCTCAGCGCCTTTCATCTCACCGCTTTTAAAACGTCTTTCATCTTCCTCACGCTTGCGCTTAGCTTCTTCTTTACTTAACATAAATTCTGGTTTACTTAACATAGCTTCTGGCTCGAAATATATAATATTATATATGAGCAATAGAATGAAAAATGCTACGAAGAAAATACTCATCGCTTCAAAAGACTCCAAGAATGCAGCTATACCAACCAGAGAAAGCGTAACATAAATACATGCCATAAGTATTTTTTTAGTTTTTTCTTTTTTTCTTGATTTGCTATTTTCTTTTTTCATTTCATAACCACCTTTAATCTCAATGTGTGATTTCCGCGACCGCAAGGGCATCCTTGCAGAGCTTGCGCACTGCGGCGGTAAAGCTCGAGAGCCCGTGCGCTTTCTGATATTCTTTGATCCGTTCTACCAGTTCTTCGTCATCATCAATGAATTTGACAGTTTTCATCGTCTCTTCCCTTTTTTGATATCGTTATGTATTACATTAATATATCGTCATAGCAATCGTATTGTAGCATATTACAGAATGTCAGTCAATAGTAATATGATTACAGATTGAGAGGTAATATGCTATGAAAAATGATACTTTGGTAATTAAAAAGCGCGGCGAGGACGGGAACAAGATAATCACCGTCCGAATTAAAGAGGATACTCTGTCGGAGCTCGACCGCATCGCGGCCGAGAGCAATTATTCACGCAACGAGCTTATAAACATCATTTTGGCCTACGGTGTGAAAAACATAGAGATAGATTGACAAAAGGAGCGGATATGCCGCTCCTTTTCTATTTCCATTTCAAGATAATTTGTGCTATACTGACATCAGGATATGTAATATTAAAGCATTGGAGGTATAGCATGGATAAGCAACCCTGTCTGCCGGTGAAAATAACGGCGAAGAAGTGGGCCGACAAGCTACAGGATGGTTCTGTTTTCATGCGTTCTCTGTATGACTTTGGCTCGTGGAGTGCAATAGAACGACATAATCGCTCCGACAGTCAGATGAAGGACGGCGTTCAGGGCGATATTGGCGAAGGGATAGTCAGGACTGTAGATCCCAAAATCGGTGACGAATTCTTCAACTGTTTTGACCCGGAGATCAGAGCCGTCATGAAAGGCATGTATTATATAGACGAAAACTTTTATCAGTATTCAAAAATCTACTGCATGTACGGGCTTACATATCTCATTCACGAAAAAAGATTTGAGCAGCCCGATGAGCGGCTGCTCGATTTTGGCGATACTGCAGTCATAATCTATAATCCAAACGAATTTTTAAGCCGCGTTCTGCACGCACTGTACGACAAATACGGTGATAATATTAATTTCAGATGTGATGAAGTTCGCTACTATCCGCCGGACTATTACGGCGATTTGGACGAATTTTGCAAATCGGCAAGCTTCTCATGGCAAAACGAGCTGCGTTTCAGAGTCGCTCTGCTGGATGGTGAGAACACTGTCACCGACGAGCTCGGGCTCGTCCGAAAGTGTTTAATCCAGGATCGCTCACCAATAACTCTGGATATTGGCTCAATAAGGGATATATCCGTTCAAATACCGACGGATGATCTCATCGGGCTTCGTCTGCCTGATTTTCTGCTGCCATAGTACGTTTCAGCTACACAGCAAAAAAGACCGCCTCCCGGCGGTCTTTTTCAATTTAGTGTATCTGCGTTTAGGGTGAAGAGTCTCGCTACGGCGGCTTTGAGCTGAGCATGCTCCGGGCGCAACAGCTCGGGGTCGGAGGCAAGAGTTTCGCGCGCGGCGTCCTGCGCCTCCTGCAAAACGTTCATATCCGAGCCGAGATCGGCAACGTGCATCGCCGGAAGTCCGTGCTGGCGCGAGCCGAAGAAATCGCCCGGGCCGCGCAGCTTCAGATCCTCCTCGGATATCTTAAAGCCGTCGTTCGTTTTGGTCATGACCTTCAAACGCGCCTGAGTCGCCTCGTTATCATTATCGGAGACGAGCACGCAATAGCTTTTGTGCTCGCCGCGCCCGACGCGGCCGCGCAGCTGGTGCAGCTGGCTCAGACCGAAACGGTCGGCATTTTCGACTATCATAAGCGCCGCATTCGGCACGTCCACGCCGACCTCAATCACCGTGGTGGAAACAAGGATATCTATATCTCCGGCAACGAAGCTCTGCATAATGTCATTTTTCTCTTTGGCCTTGAGCTTGCCGTGGACGCAGGCCACTTTGAGATTGGGGAAATATTTCTGAAGCTCGGCGGCGTGCTCCTGCGCGGATTTGACTTTCGGCGGAAGCTCCTCGTTTTCCTCGATCATCGGGCATACGACAAACACCTGCCGGCCTTCGGAAACAAGCTTGCGGATAAAGCCGTTCAGGCGCGTGCGATAGCTTTCCGTCACGGCAAAGGTATCGACCTTTTGCCTGCCCGGCGGCATCTCGTCGATTATTGAGATATCGAGATCGCCGTAAATTATAAGTGCAAGCGTGCGCGGAATTGGCGTTGCGGACATAACAAGAACATGCGGCTTTTCGCCCTTGGATATCAGGCTCGATCGCTGATTTACGCCAAAGCGGTGCTGCTCGTCGGTTATGACAAGGGCGAGATTTGAATACTCGACATCATCGGAAAACAGCGCGTGGGTTCCGATGATAAGGTCAAGCTCCCCGGCAGCAAGCACGGCCTTGACCTCGCGCTTTTGCTTTGCTGTCATTGAGCCTGTTAGCTTTCCTATGCGCAGGCCAAAGGGTGCAAGAAAGCCTCCGAGTGTTTCAAAATGCTGATTTGCAAGTATCTCAGTCGGCGCCATGAACGCCGAGGCGTAGCCGTTTTTCCACGCATACCACACAAGCGCGGCGGCCACAAGCGTTTTGCCGCTGCCAACATCGCCCTGCACAAGCCTGTTCATCGCTGTTCCCGACTGCATATCGCGCACAGCGTCCGACACCGCGCGTTTTTGCGCGCCCGTCGGCACAAACGGCAAACTTGAGAAAAACTCATCTATATTCTGCTCGCGCATGGGTATGCC
>OJKI01000485.1_pt1 | contig 15339 bp, 4 predicted proteins | sample 1596431 | NCBI WGS metagenome assembly OJKI01 (sample SAMEA4350165, study PRJEB24818) | metagenome | biome: human; feature: gut; material: faeces | place: Denmark | collected 2013-09 | reverse complement strand
GTGTAGTCCTTGACGCTGTGCTCGGTGCCGTCATACACGACGCTGTCGCTGTTGCCGGTGATCTCGACCGTGATCTTGTCGCGGATGCTGGGATCTACAGGGGGAATATACGGTTTTTCCACAGTGTATGCAAGTGAGGGCATGGGGAATTTTACGGGCAGGCCTTTATCGCCGTTGCTGGCGATCGGGTTGAGGACAGCAGACTCATTGGTGTAAAGCGCCTTGCCGGGGTCTACCGCAGTCGTTGTTTTGTCGATTGTTCCGTCGCCGTTGAGGTCAAGCTGACCGTAGGTGCCGGGATTAGTTGCAGGCGTTGTAAGCTTGAGCGTGTAGGTAAGCTGAACCGGCGCAAAATTGGAAACATTCTCGTTGAAGGTCCATGTCAGGGTCTTGCTTGCTGCGTCGTAAGCGACCATGAAACGATAGCTTTCCTCTGAAAGCTGAGTAGCAGCGTTGCCGAAATACTGGACCCAGTTGCCTTCTTCATCGGCAACGAGTTTAATGGAGTCGAGATATTGGTCTTCGCCGACTTTTACTCTGAGTGTGTTCTCATCGAGAGTGAAATCATCGCCTATCTTATCGACAACGTACGAGTCGGTACCGACTGCGTAGAGGATGTCGTTCTTAATGCTGTCAAAGCTGACTGTCTTGCCGCCGGCAAGCATATTCATGAACGAAGGACCCCATGCATAAGCAGCACCGACATTGCTTTCGGCAGCCAAAGCATAGCAATTGTATCCCTCGGCTTTTGCTTTCTGATACACCTCGTTTGTCAGATAAAGGGCTTTATCGACAGAGTTTGCCGTTCTTTCATAATCATCCACATTGGTCGCATGGGTCATGTCAGTTTCTTTAGTGCCATATGCATATTCGTACATGGGATCAAGAGCATTGATCTGCCCGCCAACAGCGTTAAGCCAATTCTCCCAGTTTTCAGGAGGGTTGTTGTTACCATACTTAGAGCTATAGTTATCTGGACCAGCCCAGTGCTTAGTTCCGTCGCTATTAAAACTCCAAGCAATCACTGTCGGTTCTGAATTATACATATAGGTAATGCCGTCGCTGACGAAAATGAGATACTTACGCTCTGGGGAAACAGAGGTATCGTTGTCAAGCAAAGCCTTACCTGCCAGAAGGCCGGCGTGGGTGTTTGTGCCACTACCACCTTTTGCTTGGATTGCTCCTGTTATCTTATCTAAGCCGCCTTCGGATGTGATATCTGTAAGCTTGGTTACATTAGCTTCCTTATTAAAGATAACTACACCGACCTTTACCTTTGCGCCGGTATCCTGCACCTGGTTTTTGAGCTGAGTGAGCAGATCAAGCGAGGCAGTTTCCAGATCAGTGCTCGTGGATTTGTCCAGCACGAACACTACGTCGCTGTCAAGGCTCTGCTGCACGCCGGGGACGGAGAGGGTTACGTCGGTCTTATAGTCCTTGTCAAATTTGGTTGCAGTCTTGGAAAGAGGAATGTTCCAGTTATATACGGTGCTTTCTTCCTTCCAGCCGCAGTAATTGCAGGTTCTGGTGGTAACAGTGCGGTCGGAAAGCTTTTCTTCCTTAGTTGTAAACGCATTGTCCTTGTAGCCGTCGGTATAGAGCTTGGAGCCGTCGGCGGTATCCATATTGTGGCTGACCATCTTACCGTCTTTCCAGACGGTAGTGCCGTCGATATTGACGGTAACCAGCTCTGTGTTGTAATCTTGAACGGAGAACCATCTTGAACAGGTAGTTTCATTAACAGGGCGGTTCGCCTCTGTGGTTTCGTCAGAAAATACATTATTGCCGGAGATATTTATAATCCAGTTAACAGTCTTTCCCGTATCTCTTGTAGAATCGCCGTTTTTAATATTGAGCGGCTGCTTATTTTTTGCTGTTGAATTTACAGTGCAGTTATTGAAGTTTATAGTATTCGTTACATTACTAGCTTCACTATGACTGTATACATTGATAAATTTGCCGTCACCATTAAATGTGCAATTGTCAAAATTGACTACATCTCCATCTATAGAAAAGAAGCTATAATCCTTAGTGGGTGCATTAAACACTACGTTTTTATATGTAGCCGTTTTTGTTCCGCCGTAAGTTATCTTCCCGTTTACGATGCAGTTTTCAAGAACGAGATTGTCTATACCAATAAATCCTAAATAATCTGCCGTTCCGACATAAAAATTAATATTCTTAAAGGTTACGGTTTCTAACATTTCCGTTCCGCGACCGTCGAAGCTGTAATCACCGTTATATTCTGTACCTAATTTATCGGGATCAGGCTGCGTTTTGCCGACTTGCCAAACGGTTTTCTCACCTATTCCTTCAAAAGTCAGATTCTTTCCACTATAGTTTGGCTGATTTTGGGTGGTATATGTTGCGTAGTAGCCTTCCTTCAACCGAATGGTATCGCCGTCACTTGCCCCATTGATCGCTTCGGCAAGCGTTGCGTAGCCTGTTGTGCCGATCCACGCGACAGCAGGATCTTCCCCAGTGGTCCCCCCAGTACCGCCGTCCGCAAATACAGAAAACGGCAGGAGCGTGAATACCATGCAGATGCACATGAGAAGCGCAAGTCCGCGTTTTCTCAAATTCATTATCATCTCTCCTTATTAATATATTAGTTCGGCATTTTTTGCCTATAACAGTATTCTACCATTTATTCGGAGCAAGTCAAGGTGCGTTAACATATTTTGTGTATTATTTATAAAATCTACATGTCTCAATACATGACAATTACCCCCCCCATTTGTATAATTTTGTACATAATTTTCAAATTTGTTGAATAATTTGGCCTTTGTTAAAATGTTATTTTTCGGATGCGCCGCCGGGCACGGGTTTTTTTCTTTATTTCACCATCGGTCAACAAGGGCAGACACGGTTTTGACGGGCAGAAATACGCCCATACCGCGTCAATCCCCTTGACAATACAGCAAGTATTCTCTTCGGGTCTTTCCTTGTCTGGCCGCATTTGGAGCACCGGCAAAACTGCCTTGCACCTGTCAGCAATGAATTTTCGAGTGATTTTTGTTTTTTGAGGTGCAGGCGGGCTGACGCCCGTCAAGGCGAAAAGGGCAAAAAGCGCCGAAAAGGCACGCTGTCAGGCGTGTTTGCCCTTGTTAACCGATGGTACCGTCCGCAGAGTATGAAAAAATCACAAGGCAGACAAGCTGCCTTGTGATAGGGTTTTGGTTTTTGCGATCAGATCTGGTAAGATGCCCAGTCGATGTCGGGAACCTTTTCGGTCCACTTCTCGTAGACGCTGTCGCCCACGCGGTCGCACTTATGATAGTTCGTTGCTTCCTGTACGTCCTTGTAGTACCATGCGTCTGCGTCCATGTTGTCGCTCCACATGTTCATGTCGGACGTCGGCAGGAGGTCGGATACGCTCTCGGTCTGGCGATCGAGGACGCGGTTTATCATTGCGAAGGTCTCTGCGCGGATGATGCTCTTGTTCGGACGGAAGGTTCCGTCGGTGTAGCCGTTTATCCAGCCGTTGCCCGCGGCAAGCTCGATGCTCTTCTGTGCCCAGTGGCCGTTGATGTCGCTGAAGGTCTTGGTATTGACGTCGAGCTTTGCAAAGCGCGCTATGATCGTCGCAAGCTCCGCACGGGTGATATCCGCGTTCGGGCGGAATGTGCCGTCGGTGTAGCCCTTGATGATGCCCATGCTCGTAAGCGTCGATACCGCGCGGCAGCACCATGCACCGTCCTTGATGTCGCTGAAGCTGCTGGTGGTCTTATCGTACTGCGTGCGCGCCTCGTCGGTCAGAAGGCGGAAGAAGATAGTTGCTACCTCTGCGCGGCTGATGTTGTTGCTCGGGCGGATGGTTCCGTCGGTGTAGCCGATGACGTAGTTGAAGTGAACTTCCTTGTTGAGGACTTCAATTGCCTTGAGAACGCCATCAACATAGGTGATCTTGTAGTTTGCGGTGACATCCTCACCCTTTGCGTTCTTGATGACCGCGTCGGACGCTACGTTCGGGGACTCGCCCGGCTCGCTCTGGATGCCGGTGAGCTTGACGGAGTCGACCTTGTCGCCGGTCGCGAGACCTTCGACGGTGTACTTATCGCAGGTTACGGGGGCAATGCCCTCGGCGCTGCCGGCCGTGATGGTCAGAGGACGCTGCGTGATCGTCAGCACGCCGTCTGCCTTGATGATGAACTCAACGTTCTTGAAGCGCGCGTTGGTGTTCTTGAACTGATCGGCCTTGAGGCCCATCTCGTAGGTTCCAGCGTTTATGCCGCTTGCGAGCGCCTTGCCGCTGAAGGTGAAGTCCTTCTCGGTGTAGCGCGAGTCGCTGATCTTCACGGTGTAGTCCTTGACGCTGTGCTCGGTGCCGTCATACACAACGCTGTCGCTGTTGCCCGTGATCTCGACCGTGATCTTGTCGGTTATCGGGGGATTGGGGGTGTAATGCCTCTTGATGGTGAGATAACCGTCAACGATTTCGACCGAGACTTCTTTGTAGTTCTTATGGTTTATGGTGAAATCATCGGATTTCAGTCCCATGTAGTAGGTTTTAACATTTGTTCCCTTTGCTATCGCATAGTGGCCATCTTTGAGTTCAACCGTAACAGTATTATCTGCCACATCAAACGTAAAGCCGCTTACCGACTGCTCCTGGCCGTTGTACCATACCTCTTCATGATTGCCGATAATCTTAACAGCAATTCTTTCGGCAGGAACAATCTTCATCTTGCCGAGGGTGTACTCGATACTATAGTTTTCGGTTACATTTTCCTCGCCGGACATTATCTTTGCGTCGCCGGAGAATTTGCCGGTGTAATCGCCGGCATCCTTGCCTGTAAGCAGATAGCTGATTCCGCTTACTTCATGACCCGATACCAGTCCGGTGTTATCAGTTGCCGTAACAGGCCACCAGTCCATAAAGCTATGGGTTTGTCCATCGTAGGTTATAGGTTCGCTGCTCTGACCTTCGATGGTCAAAGGACGCTTAGTTATAGTGAGGCTGCCGTCTTCTACAACAAATGTAACGTTTTTAAAGTTATTATTGTTGTTTTCAAACTGATCAGCATTAAGTCCCATTGGGGTTGTGCCAACATCAGTACGTGATGCTTTAGGATCACCGGTAAACTTAAAGTCTGCTTCGGTATATTTAGGATCGGATATTTTCACCGTATAGCCGGTTACAGACTGCTCAGCGCCGTTGTATACCTGGCTGTCAGTGTTGCCCTTGATCGTTACAACGACTGTGTCAATCGGGGTGATTGTGAGGGTTCCCTTTACGGTGTTTGCTACGATGTACTTAGAGGTTGCATCTGTTTTGCCAACAGTCTCACCAACAAAGTCGATGTCATATTTGCCAACTTCCTTGCCGGTGCCGGAAGCGTATACGCCCTTAAAGTCAACGCCAGACAGTTTGAAGTCTTTGCCGTTATCGGCTTTCACAACAACATCATATCCGGTATTAACCGTCTGCTCTTGTCCGTTATAAGTAACGATTCTGTCTTCGGCGGTGAGAGTTACATTCTTATAGTAGTAGAATATGATCTCATTTGCGCCGGTTCCGATCGTTATTGTCTTGCTGTCAGCGGAAAACGGGGTGTAGCCGGGGACAGTTGCCGGTTCTTCGGTAACTATTGTGTTAAACGTCTGGCTTTCAACTACTTTGTCTTCTGCGACCTTATCATTCGTTCCGTTCCAATAGTAGTGTACGGTGTAGCTGAGGTCGTCCTTGATTTTATACTGTGCGGTGTAGGTAACATCTTTTGTGACGGTTTCAGCAACCGTCGGATCCCAACCTGTGAATTCATAGCCATTGTCGGGGGTAACGTCAGGTGCTTTAGGCGTTGCGCTGCCCAGTTTTACACTACTGTGCACTACGTTGCCATCGGTATCCTGACCGGCAAGGCTGCCGTGAGCGCCCTTATTATAGGTAACGGTGCATTTCGGTGATTCGCCCTTTACGCCGGGGACGTTGAAGTAGCAAGTCTTATTCGTACCGCCGTCGTTGAATACAAGAGTCGTTACGCCGTTGGTGGGATAATACTTATTGTCAACGAAGTCCTTATCCGAGGTGTCGAGCTTAACGGTGTAAGTAAGAGTGTAGGTATAGGTCTTGACGCCATCCTCTTCGGATACGTCTCCGGTGGTCGGCGTCCAGGTGATGGTGTTGCCATTCACCTTTGCAGTTGCATCCTTGATTGATGACTTATCAAGCTGGATGAACTCACCCATCGGGTCGGTCACGGTAAAGCCGGAGCTAAGACCCTGCTCGATGGACTCGTAAATTTTTCCAAAGGCTTCTTTCAGCGATTCGCTGCCATCACTTGCTACATAAGCCATACCAGATGATGCTATATAGTTTTGGAGGAACGCGCTCACAGTTTCTCCGGAGTACTGAATTGTTTCATCTTGTGCACCATAGCATACTGTATACAGATAATGTAAATCTGCTTTTAGCGTTGTTGCCGCTTTCTTGGTAGCATTATATGTTTCTTGATCGCAGCTGCTGCCGTCGCCTTTTACCCAGTCTTCATCATTTGTATAGTATGTGGGTTGTCCATCAGTAAGCGCAATTGCAAATTTATTGTCCTTGGCAATGCCCTTAGCAGTACCTTCTTTAAGCAGATCATCGGCGGTGAGCAGTCCGTCCTGAAGATTAGTGCCACCATTGGCACGCATTCTGTCTATACTGTTCTTTATTTTGGCACGATTGCTGGAGTCAGAAGCATCTAACCAATATACCGTATCATATTCCCATTTAAATTTATCCCAGTTAAATGTCAATCCTTTGCCAAAATCATATGCGACCGCTCTTTTTGCAAATCCAACTAAGGCAATATAGCGCTCTTCCCCGCTATTGCCATAGTTGTCAACAAATTTCTTCGCAACTTCTTTGGCATTTTTAAGACGCTGAGACCCTTCTCCCATTGATCCCGAATTGTCAATCACCAGCACAACCGCAGATGCGCCGGGTGCAGTCGATGACGTCTTGGATTCGATCTTGAGGGTGACATCATAGGTATCACTGCCCTTTGACACTGCCGTCTTACTGTATGTTACATCAGCACCGGTAGCATCGTTTTTGTAATTTTTGGCGCTGCTGTCAGCAGTCATACCGTCAATCTGCGTCCATGGGCCGTTGACGTACTGACCGTAGACAACGCTTTTATCTGATGATGCATCCGCAAATGCCGAGAACGGCAGGAGCGTGAAGATCATGCAGATGCACATGAGAAGCGCAAGTCCGCGTTTTCTTACATTCATTATTTTTCCTCCTTTTAATTAAAAAAATCCACCGCCTGCGGCAGAGCACCACATATTGTATCGCCTGCCGCGAACGCATACTATTGCGTGGCTTTATTCTACTAAGAGTTATCAAAAAAATCAATAGTAAATATGATTTTTAAGCGAAATTTTACATCCCGTGTCATTATATTGTGGTGACAGGTGTCGGTTTTTGGCGGTTTTTTGCGGCGATGTGTAATTTTGGTTGTGGATTTTTTAATTCAACCCCTCGTCGGCAAAGCCGACTGCTCCCCTTGACAGGGGGAGCCAATGCGGTGAGCGGTGATAAGATGTGGTTCTTTTCGCCTCCCCTGCCAAGGGGAGGTGGGGCAAGACGCGCAGCGGATGCCACGGTGGGGTCTTAGTGGCGGATTCACATTATGCCGATACGGATGCTGCGTCAGCCCGACCGGTGGGTGCAGGCAAAACCGATACATATTGCAACAAAGTAGCGCCTGCGGCGCGGATTTATTTACACCTCATCTGCCGCAAGCGGCATCTTCCCCTCAAGCTCCGCAAGGGGAAGACAAATGGGGTGCAGACAAAGTTTTGCACTAATATAGCACAATCTAATGTATGGCGAGACGCTACGGTTTCCGCCAATGTTCCGAACCGGGCAGCCAGAGATACATATATCCGTAGGTGCGGCGAATCGCCACTAAAAAAGTCCGTTCCCTACAGGCGACCTTTGGCCGCAGCGGAGAGCTAATAGCTGATAGTTAATAGGTTTGAATTCAACCCCTCGGCAGCAAAGCCGACTGCTCCCCTTGACAGGGGGAGCCAATTAGGGGTGCGGCACACAAAAAAGCTGCCTCGCACTTATGCAGTGCGAGGCAGCTATGGTTTTTTATGCAGTTTCCGGTCGGTATGCCGGAAATATCCGTATCGGTAGGGGCGGCAGTGCGCCTCTAAAAATTCGCCATTGAAAAACGGGAGATCATGCAGGTAAATTCTGCGCGTGTTGCGCTGCCGGTCGGGTCGAGGATGCCGCCGGTGCGGCCGTTTATGATGCCGTTTACATTCGCCCAGCGCATGGCCGGTACGGCATATGCGCTTACCGACGATGCGTCGCTGAAGCTGTCGGCATATGACAGGGGCGCTTTGAGCGTGCCGCCGGATACGACCTTGTCGGCATAGCGGAACAGGAACGCCGCGAGCTGCTCGCGAGTTACGGTCGCAGAGCCTGCAAAGCGAGAGTCGGTGAAGCCGTTGGCTACTCCTGCGTTATACGCCCATGTGATCGCGTCGCGGCTCCATGCGGCGGTGTTGTCGGCAAAGGGGCATTTCATGCCCTTGACCGAGGGCGAGCCTGCCATGCGGTAGAGCACCGTCACGACCTGCGCACGCGTTACGATGGCGTTCGGTGAGAAGGTGTTTGCCGTCGTGCCGTTGACAAGGCCGTTTTCGTAGGCGTAGGCAAGCTCGGGGCGATACCACGCATTATCGGGAACGTCGGTAAACGGCAGCGGCTCGTAAATGTCACCCGACTGCTTCGAGGTCATGTAGTCTGACGGGATGCTCAGCATCCAGGACATGCCCAGCTCGCCGTAGTGCGCGCTCATGATGCCGACGATGTTGTAAAGAAGCGTGGCGGTCTCGTCCGGGCAGGCCGAGACGAGCTTCATGAGCATCTTGACCAGCGGCCGCACCATCTCCTTGACCTGCTGGGCGTTATACTCGGTGATGCCGGCTGCGCGCATGGTGTCGAGCAGGATATCCGCAACGACAGTCACGGCGCTGTCCTCGCCCTTCATCAGCGAGGATATGAGCTTTGCCATGTTCTCCTTTGCATTTACGGCAAGGCTCTGCTTGACGGTCTCCCACTGGTCGGGGTATGTGCCGATCAGCGGCAGGACAAGCTCCTGAATATCGTCCTGCGCGGCATAGACCTCGGCACGGGTGGTGAACACCTCGGTGAAGAGCTTCTCGACGAATTTATCGAGGAACTCGCCCTGAGTCATCACATCTCCGCGGATGCTGGAGATGATCTTGTCGGCAGTCGCGCCGGGGGTAACGGTGACGTATTTGAAGTCATCAATGCGGTATTTGCCGGCGTTTTCAAAGGTCGAGAACACCTTGAGCATGCTCTCCTTGAGCTGCGAATAGTTTGAGTCGAGCTTTGCCGACGGCATGACGTGGTCAACTCCGTAGCGCGCAAAGCCCATGCATTCGGGAGCTACGCGAACGACGAGGTCGTTGTAGTTAATAACGTTGTGGATGTTCTCATAGATTCTGCCGCCGACCTTGGAAGCATCGGCTCCCATGGGCGCCTCAAAGGTGTAGATATACATATCCTTCGGCGAGAGGGTGACGTTTTTGCCGACGGAAGCGCCGGAGAGATACATGTCGTCAAGCAAACCGCCGAGCAGGTTTGCACCTGCAGCTCCGCGACTGTAGCCTGTGCACCAGAGCTTGATCTTGCCGCTTATCTCGCTGTGCTTTGCAAGGTAGGTCTGAAGAAACGCAAGCGCCTTTTCGCGGCAGATGGCAAAGCCGGTGTGCTCGCCATCGAGGCCGACATTCAGGTCCCCTGCCCACTCGGCATAGTAGCCGCAGCCGCGCAGGCCGACGGCGATAACGGTGTACTTCTCGCCGTTTACGCGGATCTCCTTGTTAGCAATGCCCACGCCGAAGGTATTGCGTCCGGGGCGCGTGGTGAAGTCGGCATTCGCCTCGAAGTCCTCAAAACCGATCTGATCGAAGAAATTCTCGAGATTTGCCGGGCCTTCTTTGTACCGCTCAGGGTCGGCGACGTTTCCGGCGGCAAGGCACATCGCCATTGTCACGGCGGCAAGGTCCTGCCTGTACTTATACGCAGTTTCGGTAAAGTAACCGTCACTGTAGGTAAACGGACACGGGTGATCCGTCTCCATGTCATCATGTCCCGCATTGAACATGACGGTGCCTGTGATGGTATCGTAGCCGTTATCCGCCGCGAGCGCCGACATTGGCGCTATCGAGACGAGCAGCACGAGTACCAGCACGATGCTGAGTGCTCTTTTCATTTTTCTTCCTCCATTTTATATTTTTCTTCCTCTTTTTCTACAATTGCAAACATAAGCGTCAAAAGTCCCGCCTCCGGGAACGGGCAGAATATGCCGGGGTTCGTCATACTCATTAAGCCTATGCCTATGTAAGACAGCGCAAAAACGGCAATGCGCTTGCGTTTTCGCCCTATCCACAGCATTTTGAGCCGTGAAAACAGCATCCATCCATAGGCCGCAACGCCTACGAGTCCCATCGAGCTTATGACCTGGATAACGGCATTATGATAGAACATAAGACTTCCGGGAACGTATGCCTTAAATATACCGACATCCTTCATGTTGGCAATGCCTATGCCGAATATCGGGTGAGCCAGGAAGTTTTCCACGCCGAGCTTTATAAACTCAATACGCGTTTTATCTCCGACCGCCGCATTTTCAATGCGTGCGGCATACAGCTGCGGCAAAAATGTGATCGCAAGCGCGGCAATTACTACTATAGATACGCCGAAAAGCCAATTATAAAACCGGCGGTGCTTTTTGTTTTTAATATAAATGTATGCAAGGCACACAAGGAGCAGAAACGAGCCGAACAGAAGTCCGCTGCGCGAGCCTGTCATTATCATTGCAATGTACATAAGCACGGTGCCGATAAGATACAGATTGCTGCGGCGGACAAGGATGCATATCATGGGTATGACCATGAGGAAAACGCTTGTGACAAAGTTGCGCTGCTTGAAAAACAGCACGCCGCCTTTCTCTATAAATTTATCCAGGTTCTGAATATAAAATCCAATGACCACGACAACGAACAAAAGTCCTCCGGTGTACAGGATTCGGGCAACGCGCTCGACGCGGTCATAGCTGCGCTCATTCTCGAGCCGCGATCGGAAGATCAGATAGACCACAAACTGACCGAGGCCGAGGCCGAGAGTGTAGTAAAGCCCAATAGGCTCAAAGTAATCATCTGCGGATATTACTCCGACACCTCCGATGATAAGCGCCGCCGAAACGGCAATATAGGGATATGTGAGCTTGCCGAAAACGATTTTTCGGCGGTAATAAATAAGGTTAAACAAAAGCGCGAGGGCAAACGGCACTATCGCGTACCACATGTACTGCGTAAGCACGGAAAAATCCTTGTAGTACGACACTGAAGTCAGAAGTGTGAACATGACGGTCGGTATGATGGACAGAAGATCATCTGAGAATATCATGAATACGACACACAGGAACACATAAAAACACATGCATTCAAGCGCCGCTTCGCAGAACACTGCGACAAATTCCGTCAGCAGCAGAAACGGCAGATAATACTTGCTGTTCCAGACCGCTTCGGCAGCCGTCTGCCCTTTTTTGAATAGTTTTTTAAGCATGTATACCTCGCTGGTTTTCAAATATGCCGGCAAGCTTTGCGTAAAGCTCATCCGGCTTTACGGGCTTTATGATATAGCCTGAGAAATTGCTCAAAGCTCCGCCCTGCTCGTTTATAAACGCATCGGCCGTCATCGCAAGCACCGGCACTGTCGGCCCATATCGCTTCCCGGAGGCACGGATGCGCGAGACCGCCTCTATACCATTCATCTCCGGCATCTGGATATCCATGAGGATGCAGTCGTAATAATAATCGGGCTTTGAGGCGAACAGCTCTGTCGCTTCCCTGCCGTTTTCGGCACAATCGACGACGGCTCCGTGCCGCTCGAGCAGGCGGCAGGTGATGGTTGTGTTGATGGCAACGTCGTCTACGACCATTATCCTGCGTCCGCTTATCGCAGAGCAGTTAACCGCCTCGGTTTTCTTGACCGCGGCTTTGCCGAGCGAATACGGGATATCGACATAAAACGTCGTGCCCTCGCCGAGTCTGCTGCGCACGGATATACTTCCTCCCTGGAGGTCGATCATGCTCTTGCATATTGCCATTCCGAGGCCGCTTCCGGCCGCCCGGCCGCCGTTTTCGCTCATTTCCTGCGTGTACGGCTCGAACAGATGGCCAATAAACTCCTCGCTTATGCCGACTCCTGTGTCGGCAACCTCAAGATGCAGGATAGACGATTTTTCATTCATCTGCTTCTGCGAGGCAAAAATCGTTACTCTGCCGCCGGATCTTGTGAATTTATTTGCGTTAGACAAAAGGTTGTTTAGAATTTTCCTGAGCGATATCTCGTCGCCGATAACATCGGGACTTGTCACGGCGTCGGAATTTATAGTAAGCCTTATGCCCTTTGTGCTCATCGTTGCACCGAACACGGAATAGACCTCGTCGAGTACCGACGAGATATTGAACGGCTTTGCATTTATCTCGTACTTGCTGCTTTCGATCTTGCTCATGTCCATGATATTGTTCAGCAGGCTGAGAAGATACTGGGACGACTGGTCGATCTGGTTGAGATAGTCGCGCAGCTCATCATCACGTCCCTCGCCGACCATCTCGCGTGCAAGGTATGTGAGCCCGGCTATGGAGTTCATTGGCGTGCGTATCTCATGCGACATGTGCGACAAAAACTCGCCCTTTGCACGGCTGGAGTCCTGCGCAAGCTCAACGGAATTGCGCAGAAGAAGCTGAGCGTCGATATCACTTGTTATGTCCGTTGCAACGCAGACATAGTGCGACTTCACGCCGCCCGTTACTATCGGAGAAAACGCGCACCTGAGCGTAATATCCCTGCCGTCGCCGGTCTTGAACGGTATATCGACCGTGCATCCGCCGCTGCCGTCGGATTCGGAAAGGGTCTTTATGACCTTATCCGCGGTTTCTTCATCAACGTTTTCTCTGAGCGTGCGTATAGCGGAGCGCCCCGTAAAATAGCTTGCAGGGAGTCCGAGCACCTTTTCGGTGTTTGCGCTGACAAAGCAATATTTGCTCTCGCCCTTGGGCTTTATTAAAATGACGTTCGGGATAAACGCCGTCATGCTTGAGAAAAGATGCTCGCGCTCGGCCACCTGCTTATACAATGCCGCGTTTTTGATGGCGATAGACGCTATTGCAGAAACCGTGCTCAAAAACGAAAAATCCGAATAGGTGTAGCCCACGCCCTTTTCCTTATCCGCAAGCAGCAGAAGTCCGACAACGCTGCCGCCGTCCTTGAGGGCGCAGATGCAGGATATGCCGTAGTTTGCAAAAAGCTCGCGCTCGGAGCCCCACATTGATTTATACAGGGGATCGGTTTCAAATTCCTTTATTACGATGTGGTTTTTGCCCGTGTCTTCGCCTTCAAAGTATTTTACGCACGGATGATCTGCGGCAATGGTAAACGCCGCAGGCTTAAGCGGCATTGCGCTGCACATAGGAACATACTTTCCGTTTTGCAGAAGACATATGTAAAGCTGATTTACATGTATCTCATTTTTTATGACCTTGACAGTCTGGCGCAGAATGCTGTCAATATCCAGTGTTTTGGAAACACTGTCGCTGTACTGCTTTATGCGGCTGCCCTGCCGCTCTTCATCCGAGAAGATCGACGTGAGCAGCTTGCGGAATGCGGATATGGCGATAAACAATATGATAGCGAGGAACAGGAACGCTTCGATCTCGGAGTTTCCGAGGTGGCCGCCAATTTTTCTGAACAGCTCAACCGTTTTCTCGAAAAACAGCGCGGCAACGCCGACGCACATCGCAGCCGACACGAGCATGAGTATGCTGCTTGAAATGACCGGCTTTGTGTTAAACATTCTGCGCTTATACAGCGAGCGGATAAACAGCACGGCAAAGGCAAGACCGAACAGAGTGTCCCACGGGAAGGTATTGCCCGGGAGTATCTGCACGATATTGCCGATCGCCATGAGAAAGCAGCCTATGATAAGCTCGCTTACGCCCGGCGCTTTTTTGCCCTTAGTGTCAAGTATTCTGCGGAATAGCTTTATGATAGAGCCGACGATGAGCATGAAGAACACCGTCGGAATGCCGATCTTCCAGTCCATCGCGTAGGTGAACACGGCCATACCGTTTCCGTCAACTGACACCGTTGGAGGCGCAAGGAAGAATCCGGTTGCCGAAACGATGAGGATTACAACCGTGCCGGCAAACCATATAAGGCGCTCAAGCCCGTTTTTTACGTTTGCGAACTGATAGACATAGTTATACACCAGAAAAGCTATGGAAAACAGCGCAAGCAGCGAAACATAATACCAGAACTCATAGCTCGGGAAAACGTGAAGGCGCATGAATACCGTTCCGCCCGTCCACAGCACAAGGTCGCCCAGCAGCACGAGCCATGCGCGCATTTCGTGGCTGCGTTCTGCCGCGCAGAATGCCACGAACATCAGCGCAAAGCACAAAAACGCCGCAATATTTATGTATATGTACGATACATTCATATATCTGCCTCCGTATGCTGCTTTGGCTTTATTCCGCCGAGCATGGCCTTGAGCCACAGTGGATCGGGGTTAATTCGGCTTATCCTTGTCCCCTGCTTTTGCTCAAAGCTTTCGATCGTTTTATATGGCAGTATGCTTATCTGAAGCGGCTCGATATTAAGGAGCTTTTTCAGATCCTTATAGTCGCTGTCAAAATACCTGAAATAGACCGAAAGATGCTCGGTGAGCACCTGCTTTGTGACAACGTCGTTTGCCCTCGCCTCCGGCGTTACCTCAAGATAAATGTGCAGAAACGGCGTGTTATCCCCGTCGTATTCCTTTGCAGCTATCCAGTCGCCTATACCGAGCTTGGACATTCGTATGACCTCGGATATGGAGTTTTCGGTTATGCGCGTAAAGCCGGCTATGTCTATGACCGTGGGTATGCGGTCAACATATGTAAAGCGCGGCACACCCGTCGCTTTGTCGATCTCCGTGCATCTGTACACGTCGCCGATGCGATAGCGCATGAACGCGCCGCCGTGCAGAACACTTATGACTATCTCGTACTTTGCGCCGGGGCTGACCTCGTCCATAAGGCAGGTCAGCGGCGTATAGGAAGGGTCTGAAAGATTTCGGAGCATCTCGCTTTCGGGGATAAACTCATAAAAGCAGGAATCGGGAAACAGCACCATGCCGCGCTGCTCCCATGTATCGCAGCCGACGCAGGTCGATTCCGTGCCTGCCGCGACCTCAACAGGCGTTACGCCCCACGCGGCTGCAAGCTTATCCTTATAGCATTTGCCGTCCGTCCCCGTGC
>OJKI01000480.1_pt1 | contig 15437 bp, 14 predicted proteins | sample 1596431 | NCBI WGS metagenome assembly OJKI01 (sample SAMEA4350165, study PRJEB24818) | metagenome | biome: human; feature: gut; material: faeces | place: Denmark | collected 2013-09 | reverse complement strand
GGCGATCATAATGGACCAGTAGAGAGCGAGCAGAGTCATAAAGTGTCGTCATCCTTTCGCCGCGGTGCGGCTAAAATTGAATGAGGGCGGCGCGTGATCCGTGCCGCCCTCTGCTGCTTTGGTAGAATTGGGGAATATCAGGCGAGGGTGTTGACCCAGGCGGAGTATTTGGCGAGGTTTGCGTCGCGCTCTTGCGCATCCGCGCCCTTGGTGAGGATGTAGGCCTTGATCTTCGGCTCGGTGCCGCTCGGGCGCACGACGATGTGCGTGCCGTCGCAGAGCTCAAAGCGCAGCACGTTCGAGCCCGAGAGCGCGATCTTCGTGACCTCGCCGCTTGCGGCGTCGCGCGCGGTGCCATCCGAATAATCCTTGTACGTCGCGACCTTGACGCCCGCGATCTCGCTCGGCGGCGTCTCGCGCAGGGACTTCATAAGAGCGGCCATCTTCTCCGCACCATCTAAGCCCGGCATGACGAGGTTGTGCGTCTTTTCACCGTACCAGCCGTACTTTTCAAAGAGCGCGTTGAGCGCGTCGAAGAGCGTCATGCCCTGGGAGTAGTACCACGCGGCCATTTCGGTGAGCAGCAGCGAGGCCGTGACTGCGTCCTTGTCGCGCACGTAGTGGCCGATCATGTAGCCGTAGCTCTCCTCGTAGGAGAAGATGACGGTGTTTTTGCCCGCGCCCTCAAGCTCATTCATCTTCTCGGCCATGAACTTAAAGCCCGTGAACGTGTCGTAGCAGTCGAGGCCGTTCGCCTTCGCCACGGCGCGCGCCATCTCGGTCGTGACGATAGTCTTGAGCGCGGCGGCATTCGCGGGCAGCTTGCCCGCGCGCTTCATCGCACCGATCAGATAGTCGAGCAGCAGCACGCCCGTCTGGTTGCCGGTGACAGGCTCGAACTCGCCCTGCTTGTTGCGCACCATGATACCGACGCGGTCGCTGTCGGGGTCGGTGCCGAGGATGAAGTCGACGTCGTTCTTCTTGGCGAGGTCAATGGCGAGGTAGAAGCCCTCGGGATTCTCGGGGTTCGGGGACACGACGGTCGGGAAATTGCCGTCGATGACCATCTGCTCGGGTACGCATAAAAGGTGCTTGATGCCAAGACGCGTCAGCGCCTCGGGCACGAGCTTGTGGCCGCAGCCATGGAAGGGCGTGTAGACGAGCTTGAAGTCGTCGGCGACCTTTTTGACGGTCTCATAGTCGTTGACCATGCTCATGACATTTGCCATGAAGCGCTTGTCACAGTCCTCACCGAGCATCGTGATGAGGCCCTTGTTGACGGCTTCGTCAAAGTCCATCGACGTGACGCCGGTGAAGATGTCGATGTGCTCGAGCTCCCTGGCGATGGCCGCGGCGTGCTGGGGCGGCAGCTGCGCGCCGTCCGACCAGTAGACCTTGTAGCCGTTGTACTCCTTGGGATTGTGCGACGCGGTGACGTTGATGCCCGCCTCGCAGCCGTATTCGCGCACGGCGAACGAGAGCTCAGGCGTCGGGCGCAGGGACTCAAAGAGCTTGACGGTGATGCCGTTGCCCGCCATGACGCAGGCCGCGGCGCGCGCAAACTCCATCGAGTGGTTGCGGCAGTCCATGCAGATGGCGACGCCCTTTTTCATGGCCTCTTCGCCCTCAGCGCGGATGACGTTGGCAAAGCCCTGCGTCGCCCAGCGGATGACGTGGCGGTTCATGTTGTGAAGGCCAACGTACATCGTGCCGCGAAGGCCGGCCGTGCCGAATTCGAGCGGACCGTAGAAGCGGTTTTCAATCTCCTTTTCGTCGTTTGCGATGGCCTTGAGCTCATTTCTCTCGTCCTCGCTCAGCGCGGGGGAGGCGAGCCACTTTTCATATTCCTGACGGTAATTCATTGCATGTCCTCCTGTTCCGGAATTTCATCAATGGGGCGAATCAGATTTTTCGCGTCCTCGAGCATCGAGGACGGCACATAGAGCCACGTGCCGCTGCCGGGCATGCCGAGCACGATCTTGCCGAACGAGCCCTCGCCCTCGTACTTGCGCAGCACGGGGATGTCATACGAGCGGAGCATGGCGCAGAGCATGTCCGTCTCGGCGTTCGTGTCCATTGCGACGGTCAAAAGCGCGGGTTCCTCCGGCGTGCCGTCGGCGGATTTGGGCCAGCGCTGCAAAAGGTCGTTTTCTGTCTTGCCCCAGGTGAGCTTCACTTCATCCGACATGGGCGGTGTCCTCCTTTATATTGTTTATATTGATGATGAGTCATTTGTGATATTTGGTTCCGGCCTCGATCTGGTAGGCGCGGTAGATTTGCTCGAGCAGCATCACGCGCGCCAGGTGGTGCGGAAATGTCATCGGCGACATCGAGAGCCGCAGGTCGGCTTTTTTCTTTAAGCCCTCGTCAAGACCAAAGCTCGACCCGATGAGGAACGTCAGCTGCGACGCGCCGCGCGCGGCGAGCTGCTGCATTTTCTGCGAAAGCGCTACGCTGCTCATCTCCTGCCCCTCAATGCACATGGCGATGAGCGCGCCGCCCTTGGGAAGCTTCTGCTCGACGAGTGCGGCCTCTTTTTTGAGGGCCTGGCGGATCTCCGCCTCGCTCGGCTCGTCGCCGAGGCGCTGCTCGGGAAGCTCCAAAAGCTCCAGCTTACAATAGCGCGAAAGGCGCTTTTCGTATTCCTTGACGGCCTGCTCGTAGAAGGGCTCCTTCAGTTTTCCGACGCAAAGGACGGTGATCTTCTGCATACGTGTACCTCGCTGATGGTGTCGCGCGGCGCGGCGGCAAGGCGGACGCTCAGCCCGCTCGATTGCAGCGCGCGGCCGACGGTGTATTCGGCAAGCTCGGGAGAGTTGTTCTCGTCGCTCAGGTGCGCGAGCAGAATGTCGCTCGTGCCCGCGCGGACGCATTCAATGGCGAATTCCACCGCGGCGTCGTTCGACAGGTGCCCGTACTCGCTCAGGATGCGCTGCTTGAGGTAGTAAGGGTAGCCGCCGTTTTTGAGCATCACGACGTCGTGATTCGATTCGAGCAGCAGCATGTCCGCGCCGAGGGCGACGTCGTGCGCCTCGTCGGTGACAAAGCCCGTGTCCGTCAGCACGGCGAGCGAGCCTGCGTCGCTCTCGATGCGGTAGCCGGCGCTTTCTTTCGCGTCGTGCGACGTGCGGAACGAGCGGACGTACAGGTCCTTGATCGTGAACTCTTTGCCCGCGGCAAAGGCATGCAGGCGCGGCTCGGGGTATTGGATGGCCGCCGCGGTGCCGAACGTCGCATACAGTGGGGCGGGACATTTTTTGGCGAGCGTCACAAGTCCTCGGACATGGTCGATGTGCTCGTGCGTGATGAGAATGCCGTCGAGGTCGTCGAGCGTGAGGTTCAGCACCGCGAGCGACTGCGTGATGCGGCGGCAGGAGATGCCCGCGTCGATGAGAAGGTGGGTATCGTTGTGACAGACGAGCGCGGCGTTGCCGGCGCTCGAACTGGCGAGGGTGTAAAATTCCATGGGATGATTCCTTTATATCAATTCACCGAAATCATACCACAGCCGCGCGCAATAGTCAAAAAGAAAAAGCCCCCGCACGGGGGCTGTGAGAGGGAGAAGAAAGCGCTGTCAACCGGCGGGGAAAGCGAGCCCCGCCATGAAGCCGTTTTCGCCGGTGCAGACGATGTCGCCCGCGGCGAGCGCGCCGTCGCAGACATACAGGTCGGCCTGACAGGGGAGCGAGGCGTCAGGATAGTTGGTCACAACATAGGTGTAACGCGAGAGCGTCTGCCCGCAATAGCGTGTGAGGTCAAAGCCCTGCGAGCGCTGGAGGTCGTTGTAGCTCAAATAGGGCTCTTCGAGCGTTTCGCCCAGCGTGACGCTCAGCGTTTCGATCGGCTGGTCGTTCACCTCCCAGCCGAGGGAGGCAAGATACGCAATGCGCTCTTCATTTGTTCCGGCGGCGATGACGGGCGGCGGAGACGAATGCCGGCACGCGCGCAGCGCCAGAAAGAGCGAGAGCAGCAGCGCGAAGATGAGCAGAATTTTTACAACGCGGCGTTTGGAGCACTTGGCGGTGATGATGAACATGAAGCGACCACACCCTTTCGATAAAAGCTATTCCACCGAAAGAAAAAGTATGCTACACTGATACTTCAGAATGCAGAAAGGCGGGAACCACCATGGCACAGCAGAGACTCGACAAGATCATCGCCTCGACCGGGCGCTATTCGCGCCGCGAGGTCAAGACCCTCGTGCGCGAGGGTCGCGTGCTCGTCGACGGGCGCATCGCGGCCAGCGCGGAGGACAAGTGCGACCCCTTGACCGCGCGCATCAGCGTGAACGGCGAAGAGCTTTTTTATCGCGAGCACACGTATGTGATGCTCCACAAGCCCGCGGGCGTGCTCTCGGCGACCGAGGACGGACGCGGGGAGACGGTGCTCGACCTGCTTGCGCCCGAGTACCGCAAGATCGGCCTTTTCCCCGTCGGGCGGCTCGACAAGGACACGGAGGGGCTGCTGCTTCTGACCGACGACGGCGCGCTCGCGCACGACCTGCTCGCGCCGAAAAAGCACGTCGACAAGGTCTACTTTGTCCGCACCGACAGCGCGCTCGACGACGCCGACTGTAAAGCCTTCGAGCAGGGCATTACGCTCGGCGACGGGCTCGAATGCCTTCCGGCAAAGCTTGAGATTTTAAAGAGCGACGCGCAGAGCGAGGCGCTCATCACCATCCGCGAGGGCAAGTTCCACCAGATCAAGCGAATGCTGGCCTCGCGCGGAAAGCCGGTCGTTTACTTAAAGCGGCTGAGCATGGGCTCACTCACGCTTGACGAGGGGCTTTCCAAGGGCGAATACCGCCTGCTCACGGCGGAAGAGATCAAAAACCTGCAGGAAAGTGGGCAATTTGCCCAAGGAAAAGCGGGCGCGGACAAGTAAGCGTTTGTCCTTCCTTTACGGAATGCCTAAAAAAGAAGAAAAAAATTGTTGAAAAGAGAAAAAAGTTCTTGCAATCGTCAGACGGAGAAAGTATAATAGTCCCATCAAGTTGGCAGAATGCACAAACTCCCTAATAAATCAAGGAGGCACGGAATATGTCCGGTAGGATTTTTCAGAACATCGTTTTACAGTTTAAGGAAACGACCGATACGGTCATTGGCGTGATCGACTCCGAGGGCACGGTCATCGCCTGCACCGACCTGCCGGAGATCGGCCAGCGCTGGCCGCATCTGGTGCAGCCCATCAATGAGGCCGAGGGCGCCTGCACCGCGCTCGAGGGCAAGACCTTCAAGGCGCTCGAGGGCTGGGGCGGTCAGTTCGACTTTGCGGCCTTCACCCGCGGCGAGGACGCGCTCAGCTCGACCGTCTGCAGCATGGCGACCGTCGCGCTCAACACAGCCAAGAGCTATTACGAGGAAAAGCACGACAAGACGTCGTTTGTCAAGAGCATCCTCTCCGATAACATTCTTTTAAGCGATATCTACGTCCGCGCCAAGGAGCTGCACGTCGAGGCCGAGCTCAACCGCGGCGTGTTCGTCGTCCGCCGCACGGACGAAAAGGCCGACGCTATCCCCGTCGAGACCGTGCAGAACATCTTCCCCGACCGGCAGACGAGCTTTGTCCTTTCCATGGGCGAGGACGATGTGGTGCTCGTGCAGCAGCTCGGCGACAATGTGGAGATGAGCGACCTTGAAAAGACCGCCGCGCAGATCGAAGAGACGCTGCGCGTGAACGGTGAGAGCACCGTGGTCGTCGGTATCGGCACGGTGGCGACGCACCTGCGCGACCTCGCGAAGTCCTATAAGGAAGCGCAGATGGCGATCGAGGTCGGCAAGGTCTTCGACACCGAGAAGTACATCATCAGCTATGAAAACCTCGGCATCGGCCGCCTCATTTATCAGCTGCCGACGACACTGTGCGAAATGTTCCTGCAGGAGGTCTTCAAGAAGAACCCCATCGACGCGCTCGACAAGGAGACGCTCTTTACGATCAACAAGTTCTTCGAGAACAACCTCATCCTCTCCGAAACGGCGAGAAAGCTGTTCGTCCACAGAAATACGCTCGTCTACCGTCTCGAGAAGATCAAGAAGCTCACGGGCCTCGATCTGCGCGAGTTCGACGACGCCATCACCTTCAAGGTCGCGCTCATGGTCAAAAAGTACCTTGCCTCCCGCGGCATCGAAGCGTAAAGAAAAAGAATTTGACAAGGGCTGTCTTCGGACAGCCCTTGTTTTTTCGCCATTTTGCGGCAAAAAAGTTGAAAGTTTACATAATTACCTGTTGCCATCGCGTGCGCTTCGCGCTATAATAAAGGCTGAAAATTTGCGGGATCGAGTCAAAACCTGCTGGAAACTGAGGGAAGAGCATGATACGCCTGAGCGATGTAGTAAAGGAATACGAGAGCGGCACGACGGCCTTAAAGGGCATTTCGCTTCGCATCGAGGATGGGGAGTTCGTCTTTTTGGTCGGCCCGAGCGGCAGCGGCAAGTCGACGATCATCAAGCTGCTCACCGGCGAGATCGTGCCGACGTCTGGTCAGATCGCCGTCAACGGCTTCAGCCTGACGAACATTGCCGAGCGGCAGATCCCGCTGCTGCGCCGCTCCGTCGGCGTCATCTTCCAGGACTTCCGCCTGATCGAGAAGAAAACGGTCTACGAGAACTTGAGCTTCGCCATGCGCGCCGTCGGTTCTTCGCCGCGCGAGATCAAAAAGCGCATCCCCTATGTGCTTGAGCTCGTCGGACTTGAGGAAAAGACCGACCGTTATCCCAACGAGCTCTCCGGCGGCGAACAGCAGCGCGTGGCCATTGCGCGTGCGCTCATCAACAACCCCAGCACCATCATCGCCGACGAGCCGACGGGCAACCTGGACCCCGCGCGCTCGCTGGAGATCATGCGCCTGCTCGAGCGCATCAACCAGCTCGGCACGACGATGGTCGTCGTCACGCACGAGAAAGATCTTGTCAATCAGTTCAAAAAACGCGTCGTCACGCTCGAACAGGGCGTCATCACGAGCGATGGCAACGGCGTCGGCTATAATGCGAGGTAAGCTATGCGCAAACACGATTTTTCTTACTTTTTCGGCGAGGGCATGCGCAACATGTTCTCGCACGGATTCATGTCCTTTGCGGCCGTGGGCATCACGGTCGCCTGCCTTGTCGTCATGGGTACATTTTCGCTCGTGGCGTACAATGCGCAGGTGCAGCTCCAGCAGCTCGAGAGCGAGTATGAAATTCTCGCCTTCGTGGACGAGAGCTGCGACGATGCGCAGACCAAGGCCGTGGGCCGCGCCATCGAGCAGCGTGACAATGTGAAAGAATGTGTCTTCATCAGCAAGGAAGAGGCGATGAAGTCCTTTGAGGCGCGTTACGAGGGGGACAACATGTTCCAGAACCTTGACCCCGAGATTTTGCGCGACCGCTACGCTGTCTATGTTGACGATCTGAGCATTTCCGGCAAGACTGCGCAGGATATCTTCGACAATGTCGAAGGCGTTGCCAATGTCCGCGTGGACGAAGACATCGCGGGCGGCTTTATCACGCTGCGAAATGTTGCGAGCGTAGTGTGCATCGCGCTCATTGCCATTTTGCTGCTCGTGTCGGTCTTCATCATCTCGAATACCATCAAGCTCACGACATTCGACCGCCGCGACGAGATCGCCATTATGAAGATGGTCGGCGCGACGAACGGCTTCATCCGCTGGCCGTTCGTGTACGAGGGCTTTATGATCGGCCTTCTCAGCGCGGTGCTTGGCTTTGGCTTGCAGTGGCTGCTGTATGAATCGGTCGCAAAGAGCCTTGCGATGTCCGACCGGCTGCAGCTGTTGACGATCGTCGACTTTACGTTGATCTGGCGGCCCGTGGCTGCGATCTTTGCCGCCGCCGGTATCCTGATCGGTGTGGGTGGCAGCCTGACGGCTATCCGCAAGTTCCTGCACGTGTGAGGGAGGCGGACGATGAGTAAGAAAAAGATCGCACGCATCCTCCTGGTGCTGGCTGTCGTTGCGTCGCTGACGCTGACGGAGCTGACGCCGCTTTCCATGGTGCAGGACGCTTCCGCCGTCACGCAGGCGGATATCGACAAGCTCAAAGACGAGCTCAGCGGGATGAACTCGGAAAAGTCGCAGCTTGAAAAGGAGCTCAAGTCCATCCAGAACGACAAGAGCGCCGCGCTTGCGCAGAAAGAGAATATCGACAAGCAGATCAACTTGCTTCAGTCGGAGATCAAGGGCGTTGAGTCGCTCATCAGCGAGTATGAGACGCTGATCACGCAGACCGAGCAGGAGATCCGCGAGAACGAAGAGGAAGAGGCACGCCAGTACGAAAAGTTCTGCGAGCGTGTGCGCTCGATGGAAGAGCGCGGTACGGTGTCATACTGGTCGGTGCTGTTCGACTCGGCGAGCTTTTCCGACTTGCTGAGCGCCATGGACTTCATCAGCGAGATCATGGACAGCGACCAGAAGGTCATCGACGATCTGCGTGCCCTGCGCGAGCAGATCGAGCAGAAGAAGGCCTCGCTCGAAACGTCCCTTGCCGAGCAGCAGAGCGCCAAGGAGACGCTCGTCGCCAAAAAGAGCGAGCTGAACACCCAGCGCGCTGAGGCGGAAAAGGTGCTTGCCGAGCTCAAGGCGAACGAAGCGCAGTACAAGCAGGTCCTTTCGGAAAAGGATGCCGCGATGGAGCGCCAGCAGGCGGAGATTGTGCGCCTTTCCCGTGAGCTTGCCGAAAAGAACGGCAACACCACTGTGACCTATGGCGGCTACATCTGGCCGTGCTCGAGCAAGTATATCACCTCGCCGCTCGGCGCGCGCTACACGGGCATCGCGGGCGCGTCGAGGAATCACGCGGGCATTGACATCGGCCGCGTGGGCTACACGACGCAGGCCGTCGCCGCCAAGGCGGGCACGGTCATCATCTCGGCCTACAACAAGTACCGCGGCAACTATGTGGTCGTCAGCCACGGCAGCGGCAACACGACGACGTATCAGCATTTGTCATCCCGTTCGGTCAGCGTGGGCACGTATGTCGCGCAGGGTCAGGTCGTCGGCATCACCGGTACGACCGGCGTGAGCAGCGGCCCGCACCTGCACTTTGAGATCACCGAGAACGGACAGATCATCAACCCGCTCAAGTACCTCACGGACTATATCAAGGGTTGGTAAACCGCATAACGCACAAGCTCCCCGCCATATACTGGCGGGGAGCTTTTTTGCGGGGAGGGGTCATTTTGCAGGGATTGGTCTGCTATCGGGACACGGGGGAGAAAAACGGCGCGCGCATGCTCTGCGGCGTGCGCTTTGACGCGGCCTACGCATCGCGCGGCGAGGGAATGCTTGCTGCACTTTCGGCCAAGCGCGCAGCAAAATACCTGCAAAAGCGCCGTGTGAGTTATGCCGTGTTTCCCAAGGATTATCCATATGCGGAGGTATTTGCGCGCTGTGGTGTCCTGCCGCCGCCCGAAAAGCCGCTGCGCATGGCAAAGGCGGCGGAGATCATTCGCCGCGCGATGGCGCGGCTCGGCCTTGCGCCGGAGCGGGCACGTATCGCGCTGTGCGCACCCTCGCAGAGTGCGGCACTCGAAGCGGCGGCGCGCGAGCTCTCTAAAGATGTGCGCTATCTTGCACTCTGCGCGCCGAATGGCGAGCGCCTTGCGCGCACGCTGCGCTGGGACTGCGGCGCGAGTGTCCATACATTGCAGACGGACGAGAGGATCGCCGCCGACCTGAGCGTCTGCTTCGACGATTTCCCGCTGCCCGACGACCTTGTGCTGCCGCTGGGGAGCGGTGCGGTTTCTGTCGCCTATGGGACGGAAAACCTGGGTGATGCAGCGATGATCTGGAATGAAGATCAGCTCATCTGCGCACTCTACGCCTCGCTTGCGCGCCGCGCGGACGAAATTTGGGTAAAAGATGTGAAAATGCCGCCCGATGGGGGAGAAAACGCAAACTTACCTTGACAACACGGGGCAAAATCACTATAATTATTTCGCTAAAATGGTATTCGTGTGCGCGCCGCGCAATTTTGCGGGCGCGAAAGAAAGGAACGATCTCAATATGGCGAACATGAAAAAAGAGTACAAGATGAGCGCGGAGCGCAAGGAAGAGCTGCAAAAGGAGCTCACCTACCTCAAGACCGTGCGTGAAAAGGAAGTGGCGGACCTCATCAAAGAGGCGCGCGGCTTCGGCGACCTGAGCGAAAACAGCGAATATGATGAAGCGAAAAACGAGCAGGGCAAGCTGTACTCCCGTATTGCTGAGGTCGAGGAGATCCTGCTGCACACCGTCATCGTCGACGAAAACGACGCGGGCACGAACGGCATCAGCATCGGCTGCCGTGTGACCGTGCAGGATGTGAAGTCCGGCCGCGAGCTGCCCGAGTATAAGGTCGTCGGCTCGCAGGAGGCCGACCCCATGCACCGCGCCATCTCCGAGGATTCCCCCTTCGGCAAGGCGCTCATGGGCGCAAAAGAGGGCGACGAGGTCATGGTGGAGGCCCCTGTCGGCACCATCGTCTACCGCATCGTCAAGATCGAACGTTAAGCTGTATTATATAGAGTAGGAGTAAAGAAATATCATGGCTGAAGAAAATATCCAGACCAACGCTCCCGAGCAGGACCTCAGCGAGATCCTGAAGGTCCGCCGCGAAAAGCTCGCAGCGCTGCGCGCCGAGGGCCGCGATCCCTTCAAGGAGACGCGCTTCGACGTGACGCACCACGCTCAGGACATCAAGGACAACTTTGACGCGCTTGAGGGCAGCGAGGTCCGCGTCGCGGGCCGCCTGATGAGCAAACGCGGCATGGGCAAGGTCAGCTTTTGCGATCTGCAGGATAAGTCCGGCCGCATCCAGCTCTACGCCCGCAAGGACGAGATGGATGAGGAGGAGTACAACCGCTTCAAGAAGTACGACATCGGCGATATCGTCGGCGTCGAGGGCGAGGTGTTCCGCACCCAGCGCGGCGAGATGAGCGTGCGCGCCAAGAAGATCACGCTGCTCAGTAAGTCTCTGCGTCCCCTGCCGGAGAAGTACCACGGCCTGACCGATAAGGAAGCGCGCTACCGTCAGCGCTATGTGGACCTGATCATCAACCCCGAGTCCAAGCGCAACTTCGAAATTCGTTCGAAGTTTGTCGCGTATCTGCGCCGCTACCTCGACTCCATCGGCTTTATGGAGGTCGAGACGCCGGTTTTGAGCCCCATCGCGGGCGGCGCGAATGCGCGCCCCTTCATCACGCACCACAATACCCTCGATATCGACATGTACATGCGCATCGCCACCGAGCTGCACTTAAAGCGCCTGATCGTCGGCGGCATGGAGCGTGTGTACGAGGTCGGCCGCATCTTCCGCAACGAGGGTATGGACACCAAGCATAACCCCGAGTTCACCACCTGCGAGCTCTATCAGGCCTACACGAACCTCGACGGCATGATGGACATCCTCGAGGCCATCCTCTCCGGCGCCGCGAAGGAGATCCTCGGCACCTATCAGATCCAGTGGCTCGGCAAGGACATTGACCTGACCCCGTCGTGGAAGCGCATCACGATGGCTGACGCCGTCAAGGAAGTGACCGGCGCAGACTTTATGGCGATCGAGGGCGACGCCGAGGCCGCCGTCGCGCTCGCCAAGAGCGTCGGCGTCGACATGGACGGCGTGGACAAGACCTGGGGCAACGCCCTGTACGAGACCTTCGACCAGAAGGTCGAGGAGACCCTCGTCCAGCCGACGTTCATCACCATGTACCCCGTCGAAGTGAGCCCGCTTGCCAAGCGCAGCCCGTCTGACCCGTACCTCACCGAGCGCTACGAGATGTTCGTCTGCGGCTGCGAGATGGGCAACGCTTTCACTGAGCTCAACGACCCGATGGATCAGTACGAGCGCTTCAAGGCGCAGGTCGAAAAGCGCGCCAACGGCGACGACGAGGCCGAGATGATGGACGAGGATTACGTCATGGCCCTCGAATACGGTCTGCCCCCGACGGGCGGCCTGGGCTTCGGCATCGACCGCTGCGCGATGATGCTCTGCGGCACCGACTCCATCCGCGACGTCATCCTCTTCCCGACAATGAAGCCGTTGGACTCTGACAAGAAGGTTTCCAAGGAAGTTTCGGCTCCTGCGGAGGCTACTCAGACGGCTCCCGTTGTGGAAGAAAAAATTGATTTTTCCAATGTTCAGATTGAGCCTTTGTTTGAGGATCAGGTCGATTTTGACACCTTCTCCAAGAGTGATTTCCGTGCCGTAAAGGTCAAGGAATGCGAAGCTGTGAAGAAGTCCAAAAAGCTCTTAAAGTTCGTTTTGGACGACGGAACCGGCGTAGATAGGGTCATTTTGAGTGGTATTCACGAATATTATGAGCCGGAAGAACTGGTCGGTAAGACCTGCATTGCAATCACCAATCTGCCTCCGAGAGCGATGATGGGTATCGACTCCTGCGGTATGTTGATCTCAGCCGTGCATCACGAAAACGGTGAAGAAAAGTTGCATTTGCTGATGGTCGATCCTCACATTCCAGCAGGCGCAAAGCTCTATTGATTGACCTAAAATTGTCGGTGCTTACGCCACAACTTACGCCAATTTACTCCGAGCTTACGCCAAAAATGCGTTTGGAATTTTGCGATTGCAGACAAGTTCCGATAGCATACGATAATTTCATATGATTTAAGCCCGCTGATTTCGGTCAGCGGGCTTTTTCTATTTCTGCCCCTATTACATCTCTGTGATGTGATAGGGGCTTTTTTTATCCCTGAAAGGTGGTCGAAAAAAATTTTTTGAAAAATCTCAAAAAAACTTCGTACAAATCGAAAAAAATTTCCCAGTTGGTTAGTGAGGGCAAAAACCTCACGAACCTTGAAAATCGAATAGACATTCAACAGGTACATTCCTGATCGGGGGTGAAAGCCCCAGCCGGATGAAGGTGCGCCACGAACTTCCTGCCCACAAGGGTTATCACGGAAAGCAAGGTTGGTAGCGATTCCGAACCATTCTGAAATATCCGCTTGCTGCGGATAAGGCGATGAAACGATTCAGGGACAATGATACTTCCCTATGGGGCTGGCGGAGTACCCGGCAGAGGTGAGATTCCTATGAGTTCGGTCAGCAGCCGAACGCCTGTTGATTTCCTTTTACGCATTTGGGGGATGAGATCGAGTTAAATGCGACCACCAAAGCACAGGATTCGCTTCCTGTGTTTTGGTGGATCGAGCGATCCAAATCTAATAAGAAGGAGGAAAAGCGAAATGCCAAACTGTAAAACCATAGCGATATGCAACCAAAAAGGCGGCGTGGGGAAAACCACCACGGCAGTAAACCTCGGCGTAGGATTGGCTATGCAGGGCAAAAAGGTGCTTCTCGTGGTTACTACCTGCCTCGGTTGGCAGGACACGGACAGCTTGACGCAGACCCTTTCCAATAAGCTATCAGCGGTAATGCGGGAAGAACAGCAAGACCCGTTCTCCGGCATTCTCGGCCACGAAGAAAAGGTTGACCTTGTTCCGTCAAACCTTGACCTTTCAGCGTTGGAAATGAGCCTTGTGACTGCAATGAGCAGAGAGAGCGTGATGAAAAACTATCTCAGCCAAGTGAAGGACAGGTACGACTATGTGCTGATAGATTGTATGCCGTCCCTCGGTATATATGAAATATACAAAACCGGAGCATTATATTTGGCAGGATTTAATATTGAACAGAAAATTAATTTTGTTATAATGCATTTACATTCCGTTGGAATGTAAATGCATTATAAGGAGAAAGGTAAATGGGCAAAAAATTAAATCTATCCACTGAAAAAGGCTGTCGCAAAACTCTTGCAATACTACTTTGCATTGTATTATTGGCAAGTTTGTTTGCACAACTGATTTCGACAAACTTTGGATCAGTCAAGATAAGCACGTTAACTATTGACTCGCGCGGTGCTGAACTTGACATAGATCTTTATGTAAAAAGAAACGTTTCAGATTCCGACAAATTACCCTGCGTGCTATTAGCACACGGACGAGGAGCAACAAAAAATGTGGTAAGAGGTCTTGCCGAAGATCTTGCCAAGCGTGGATACGTTGTACTGAATGTCAATGCGTACGGTATGGGAATGAGTGAGCAGCCGGTAAGTGATGAAACCGGAAACGGAGCCGACCACTTTAATTTTGGAGACAGTCCATTTGGCATGATAGATGCATTGAACTTTGTCAGAACTTTAAAGTATGTTGATCAGACAAGAATTGCCATGTTCGGACATTCATATGGTAGTGCACGAATTTCCGTTGCGGCTACAATGGACTGCGGATACTTTACTCTGAACGACAAGAAAATAAATATTTTATCAGATATTTTCGGACTAAAATTTACAGAAGATGAAATCTCTCAAAGCGCAGACAAGCTTGCAGAGGAGCGCCTTGACGACGGGCAGTTCAAATACTATTTATCACTTGCTGATCAAGCAGAAAAAGAAAGCTCCACACGTATAAATACGCTTGTTCTCACAGGTGCAACAGGAGGTCCCGCTCCGGCAACAGTAACCGTCGGCGGACATGATGTAACCAGAGAATGTCAGGTGAATGTAACATATGTAAACGGTAGATACGATTCTCTTGGAGCGGGGGCTATGTGGAGCAAAGACGGAACTCAAACAATCCTCGGAGACCCCAAGCCCATAGATATGTGGTTTAGTTCTGAAAACAACGGCGCATCATACCATGAAATAGGCAAGCTCGGAGAAACAACACTTGAAAATTCAAACGAGCTTAAAGAAGCTATTTCCAATCGCACTGCACGTATTGTATGCTATAACAATGAATCACATTCTAAAAATTACTTTTCGAATGCAACAAATGCGGATACCGCTGCAATATTGAAAGAAACATTAAACACTCCCGATAGCACATCAGGAAATTCTACTTGGCTTATTCGTGCATGTTTTAACTGTGTAGCTATGCTTGCGATATTAATGAGTATTGTTGTCCTGACTCATTTGCTTCTTAAGAAGCCATTCTTCTCTTCATGCATAGCTGAAAAAACTACTACGGAGACATTCCTTAAAAAGCCGGAGGAAACCATTCTTTCAATACTATGTGTCATACTTACCGTCCTCGCTCTTTACAAAGCAAACAGCGGCGGACCGGTATGGGCAAACCCGTTCGGAACGAGAATATTGCCAAATGTTCTCAGACTCGTTACAACAAGTGCAATTGCGGTATTGTTTGTAATTTGGCTTGCAGTTGCATCTCTCATAATAGTTACAATTAAAGTTGTTTTAGAAAAGAAAAAAAGCGGAAAAATCACCTTGTTCAAAGATTGCTTTGGTATAAAAATTTCCGGTATTTTAAAGTCATTGTTGCTTGGTGCAATCGTAATTGCATTTGCATACTTACAGCTTATAATTATTATGTATCTGTTCAACCAGGACTTCCGTTTCTGGCAAATGATGTTCAGTGAAATGAAAGCCGAACATTGGTTGGTCGCTTTACCATATGTAATCTTGTTCCTGCCTTGCTATCTGTGCATGGG
>OJKI01000469.1_pt1 | contig 15660 bp, 19 predicted proteins | sample 1596431 | NCBI WGS metagenome assembly OJKI01 (sample SAMEA4350165, study PRJEB24818) | metagenome | biome: human; feature: gut; material: faeces | place: Denmark | collected 2013-09 | reverse complement strand
CCGTAGGCCTCGACAAAGGCCCGGTTGATGTCAGCGGCGGTACTCTGGTTCTGGCCGACGACGACGGTATTGTCGTTCTGCCAGAGGATCAGATAGTCGCCGTCCATGCGGTGGGTCAGGACATATTCTTCAAACGCCAGATTGTAGGCCGGATCGGTCGAACCGGTCTCCAGATAGTGCAGCCGTTCCATTTGCTTCTCCTTTTATTCTGCCAGGTTCCAGAGCATCACGGCCAGAAGCTGCGTGATGCGCTCCATATCCTCGGCCGGGATATATTCGAACCGGCCGTGGAAGTTTTCGCCGCCCGTGCAGAGGTTCGGGCACGGCAACCCCTCGAACGAGAGCCGCGCGCCGTCTGTACCGCCGCGGATGGGGACAACCTTCGGCTCGATGCCGAGCTGCTCCATGGCCTGTTTCGCGTTTTCGATCAGGAACATGCAGGGCTCGATCTTCTCTTTCATGTTGTAATAGCTGTCGCGCAGCGTGAGTTCCACGGTCCCGGCGCCGTAGCGGCGGTCGATCTCGGCGCAGACCTTCTGCATGACGGCCTTGCGGTCTTCAAACTTCGCGCGGTCATGGTCGCGGATGATATAGTGCAGCTCCGCCTGCTCCGTCTCGCCCTGCAGATCGGTCAGATGGTAGAAGCCCTCGTAGCCGTCGGTGTAGTACGGCGTTTCGAGTGCGGGCAGCAGCCCGTGCAGCTCCATGGCGACGAGCGCCGCGTTCACCATCTGTCCCTTGGCCGAGCCCGGGTGGATGGACTTGCCGCGGATGACGATCTTCGCGCTCGCGGCGTTGAAATTCTCGTATTCCAGCTCGCCGATGGCTCCGCCGTCGACGGTATAGGCGTAATCCGCGCCGAAGCCCGCGACGTCGAACCGGTCCGCGCCGCGGCCGATCTCCTCATCGGGCGTGAAGGCAAGCTTCACGGTGCCATGCTTCCGGTCGGACGTGAGCAGCAGCTCGGCCGCGGACAAAATCTCCGCCACGCCGGCCTTGTCGTCCGCGCCGAGGAGCGTCGTGCCGTCGGTGACGATCAGGCGCTTGCCGACGGCGTTTTTCAGCTGCGGATATTCCTCCGGAGAGAGCATGATGTGCTTTTCTTCGTTCAGCACCACGTCGCCGCCATCATAGGCTTCGGTGACGCGGGCGCGGATGTTCTCGCCCGGGGCGTCCGGCGCGGTATCCATGTGGGCGATGAGGCCGTAGACAGGGATATCCTTTTCGCAGTTGGCCGGGATCGTGCCGTAGACGTAGCCGTCCGCGTCGACATGCGCGTCGGCGATGCCCATCTCCTGCATCTGCCGGACCAGCTCTTCGGCCAGCGCCAGCTGCCGCGGCGTCGAGGGGCAGGTCTCCGACCGCTCATCCGAGGTGGTGGGGTAGGAGACCAGTTTCAGAAAACGATCAATGACAGTCATTGTGCTGCTCCTTTCGTGTGCGGCCGGTTCAGGCCTTCTGCGGCTCCATGGCGTCCGAGAGCGTGTCGGTCAGGGCGGCGCGGAACAGGCTCCCGGCGTTTTCGTGGACGATGTTGAGGGCCGGGACGGCCTGCCCGAGCTCGATCTTGCTGTCCATAAACAGATCGAGGTCCAGCATGAAGACCTTTTCCTCGGTCGTCTCGCGGGTGCGGTTGTTGACCTTGCGCAGCAGGCCCGGGCCGGATTTGACGTTGGCCTTCGCCCCACCCGGCACCTGGAAGGTGGCGGAGAGCTCGTGCTTCAAAAACGCCGTCTCCTGCGCGTCCTCCTCGCCCATCAGGCCGAGGAAGCCGGGGGTGATGAGCTCCTTCCAGAGCATCCCGTCCAGCCCCAGCGCTTCACGGCGGAAGGCGTTGACATACCGCAGGCCCACGCGCGTGAACCACGAGGGATGATAGGTCTCGATGAAGGCGGCCAGCACCCGGTCGAGCCGCTGGGCAAAATCCTCCCAGCGGGTATAGCCGTAGGTGGAAAGGGCGATAAATCCCTTGGTCAGGCTCACGCGCCACTGGCCCTCGGCGGAGACGAACTGATAATTGTTGACCGTCCCCTGCGGTACGGGCTTGCCGTTTACCATCTGCGGCGGCAGCTGCTCGATCTTCTTCTCATACTGCGGATAGTCACGGCGGATCCGCTCCTGAAAGTCCGCGGGCTCGCTGACGTCGATCTTCAGGATCTCCGGGAAGCGCAGCTGGCAGATGACCTCGACCAGCTGCCGTTTGGCATAGATCACGCGTTCATCATTGGAAAACATGGCGCACTCACCTTTCACAACATTTTATATCATAATACTATATTTATCGGAAAAAGCAAGCCCGGCAAACCGGCTTGGCAAATTGCGGATTTGGTGCTATACTGGATCTGTATCTTGGTCTCAGGAGGTTCTGGAATGGGATTTCTGCGTTTTCTCGCGGCCGGGCGGACCGCCGTGCTGGACGGTTTTTTCTCCGGCCTGACGTATTTCGGCTCGGAGCTGGCGTTTATGGCGGCGGCGCTGCTGATGTTCTGGTGCATCGATAAGCGGCAGGGGTATTATGTGTTTCTGGTCGGTGCGTTCGGCACGATCTGCAACCAGTTTCTGAAGCTTGCCTTCCGCATCCCGCGCCCATGGGTGCTCGACCCGGAGTTTCAGATCGTCGAGGCCGCCCGCGCGGACGCGACCGGCTACTCCTTCCCCTCCGGCCACACGCAGAACATCGTCGGCACGACGGCCTCGCTCTTTGCCTGCCGGAAGGAGAAATGGGTGCGGATCGTGTGCGCGGTGCTGATGGTGCTCGTGCCGTTCTCGCGGATGTATCTGGGCGTGCACACGCCGCTGGATGTGGGCGTGTCGTTCGTGCTGGCGCTGGCGCTGGCCGCGGCGCTCTATCCCGCGTTCCGGACGGAGCAGACCGCGAAAAAGGCCACGCCGTGGATCCTGCTCGGCGCGGCGGCGCTCTGCGGCGGGTATCTGCTCTACGCCTCGGCGCAGGCCCGGTGCGACTGGCCCGCGGGCAGCGAGGATCTTGCCAACATCACGCATGGTCTCAAAAACGCGTACACCATGATGGGCGCGCTGCTCGGCTTTCTGATTGTGTATTTTGCCGATGAGAAGAAGCTCCGGTTCGACGTGCATGCACCGTTCTGGGGACAGGTTTTGAAGCTGGTTTTGGGTCTGGCGCTGATCGTTGCGATCAAGGCGGGGCTCAAGCCGGTGCTGCTGGCGCTGTTCGCGGGTTCGCAGGCGGAGAGCTTCGTGCGGTATTTTGTGATCGTCATCTTCGCGGGCATCGTCTGGCCGCTCACGTTCCCGTTCTTCGCGAACATCGGAAAAAAGGGCAAGGCGGCATGACGGCGGTCTGGATCATACTGGCTGCGCTGCTCGCGGTCGTTTTGCTGGGGACCGTCTTATTTCTGATCGCCTGTCGCCGCGGGCCGGTCCCGGATCTCACGAAGCCGGAAGTCATTGCCAAGTGGGGCCGTGCCGAACAGACGGAGGAAATTCTTGCGGGCGTTCGGCTCATGCAGGATGCCGAGAATATTTTTCTGCCGTCTTACGACGGCCTGCGCCTGCACGGGCGGCTCTTGCAGCAGCCGGGCGCGAAGGGGACGATCCTTCTGTTTCACGGTTACCGGTCGAGTTGGGTGATCGACTTTTCAATTGTCCTGCCCTATTATTTCACGCTGGGCTATAACCTGCTCGCCGTGGACGAGCGGGCGCACGGCGAATCGGAGGGGATGTATATCACCTTCGGCGTGCGCGAGCGGCATGACGTGGCCACTTGGGCGGCCTATGCCGCCATGCACTTCGGCCCGGCGCATCCGCTGATCCTGGACGGCCTTTCCATGGGCGCGGCGACGGTGCTGATGGCATCGGAGCTGGAGCTTCCGGCCTCGGTGCGGGGCATCATTGCCGACTGCGGCTTCTCTTCGCCGTACGCGATCATGAAAAGCGTGCTGCACTGGCGCTGCCCGTGGCTCGTCTCCGGGCCGCTGCTGGCGCTTACCGGCGTTTTTACCCGGCTGTTCGGCGGCTTCGGCCTGCGGGAGGTCTCGGCGACGGAGGCCGTCGCCCATACGAAGCTGCCCATCCTCTTCATCCACGGCACCGGCGATCCGTTTGTCCCCTGCTCCATGTCGCAGGCGGCGTATGACGCCTGCACGGGAGAAAAGCGGCTGATTCTGGTCGAGGGCGCCGGACACGGACAGAGCTATCTGGTCGACCGCCCGCGCGTACAGGCGGCCGTCCGCGAATTTCTTACCGACTACGTTTTACAGGAGGCATCCACATGAGACAGCAGCATGAAATCACCACCTCTGCGCCGCTGCTCGGCAAGGACGGCGATCTGCTCGAGCCCGGCTGGGCCCGCTCGCTCCTGCCCGTCTACCGCCGCGCGGATATCAAGGCCAGCCCCATGCGCATCAAGGAATGGGACTACTATCTCATCACCGACGGCCATATCGGCCTCGCGCTCACCATCGCGGACAACGGCTACATGGGCCTCGACTCCATCTCCTTTCTGCACTTCGATGAGGGCTGGGAGCAGACCACGAGCCGCATGCGCGCCCTGCCGCTGGGCAAAACGCACCTGCCGGAGTCTTCGGCCGACGGCGCAAGCGAGGTCGCCAGGGGCGGCTATGCCATGACCTTCTACCATGAGGACGGGCTGCGCAAGCTCTCGTTCCACATGGACAAGTTCCGGGGCAAGGACGCGATCGAGGGCATCGTCCAGCTCTCCGACGAGCCGATTGAGAGCATGGTCATCGCCACGCCCTTTGACAAGCCCGGCCATTTCTACTACAACCAGAAGATCAACTGCATGCGCGCCGAGGGCTGGATCGAGCTGGGGGACCGCCGGTTCGAGCTGACGAAGGACAAATTCTTCGCCGTGCTCGACTGGGGCCGCGGCGTATGGACCTATCACAACACCTGGTACTGGGGCAGCGCCTCGGGCGAGCTCGACGGCGTGCCGTTCGGCTGGAACATCGGCTACGGCTTCGGCAACACCGGGGCCGCGACGGAAAACGTGCTGTTCTATGACGGCAGGATCCACAAGCTCAGCGAGGTCAGATTCGAGATCCCCATGGACGAGGACGGCTTTGAGGACTTCATGAAGCCCTGGGTCTTCACCAGCGACGACAACCGGTTCTACATGAACTTCACCCCCGTGCTCGACCGCAGCGCGTTCATGAGCGCGGGCGTGGTGCTCTCCGACCAGCATCAGGTCTTCGGCCGCTTTACGGGCCGCATCACGCTCGACGACGGGACGGTCCTGCCCGTGCGCGACTTCTTCGGCTTCGCCGAGAAGGTCGAAAACAAGTGGTGAGGCGATGCTGACCTACGATCTGTCCGGCGGCGGACAGCCGAAATATTACCGGCTTTACACCTGCATCCGGGAGGATATCCTCCGGGCCGAGCTTCTGCCCGGGCAGAAGCTGCCGTCCAAGCGGGCGCTGGCCGAGCATCTGCATGTGAGCATCGCCACAGTCTCCGGCGCGTATGAGCAGCTGGTGGACGAGGGGTATCTGGCGGCAAAGCCGCGCAGCGGCTATTATGTCAGCGCCATCTCCCGCCTGCCGTCCGGCTCTGCGGCGCAGCCGCGGCTGCGGATGCTGCCCGCGGACGACGCGCCCGCGCAGGAGGCTTCCGGCTACGGCTTCCGCTATTCCGCGCTGACGAAGCTCATGCGCGAGGTCATCGCCGACTGCGGCACGCGGCTGCTGGAAAAGCCGCCGCACTACGGCTGCGCGGAGCTGCGAAACGCGATCGCGGAATATCTGCTGCGCTACCGCGGGATGCTCGCCCAGCCGGAATGCATCGTGATCGGCTCCGGCGCGGAGTATCTCTACGGGCTCGTCGTGCAGCTGCTGGGGCGGGACCGGGTCTACGGGCTGGAGGATCCGGGCTATGAGAAGGTCCGGCAGGTCTACGCGGCCAACGGCGCAGTCTGCGAGCTGCTGCCGATGTCGGACGACGGCATCCGCGCGGACGCGCTGCAGCGCACAGACGCGACCGTCCTGCATGTCACGCCGTTCCACAGCTTCCCGACCGGCATCACGACCTCCGCTGCCAAGCGCAGCGAATATCTCGCCTGGGCCGCCGGGCGGGACGCGATTTTGATCGAGGACGATTTCGACTCGGAATTTTCCGAGAACAAAAAGCCCCTGCAGACGCTCTATTCCATGGACCGGCGCGGCTGCGTGATCTACATCAACACGTTCTCGCATTCGCTTGCGCCGTCCATGCGTATGGGCTACATGGTGCTGCCGGAGGCGCTGATGGCGCGCTACCGCGAACAGCTCGGCTTCTACTCCTGCTCCGTGCCGCTGTTTGACCAGTATGTGCTCGCCCGGTTCATCTCCCAGGGCTATTTTGAGCGGCATCTCAACCGCCTGCGGCGGCAGAACAAGGGAAAAACCGAATAAAACACAACCACCGGCCATGCCGGCGGTTGTCTTTCCACAGCAAAAAACAGGACGGCCATAGCTGGGTGTACGTAAGACAGTATTGCGCCGAGATTGACGAAGCGGCACGAAATCGCATGGAGCTGATCGTGCCGGAGCTGGTGAAGCGCAACGGCGTGACCGAACAGCTGAAAGCCGAAAACCAAATGGAATGGGTGCGGCAGATGAACGCTTGCAAGGCACAGGCAGAGGAAGTTGTGAAAGCGGAATTGATTTATGATTGAGTGAGAAAGTCCGGGCAGAAAACTGTTCGGACTTTTCTCATATAGTCCAAAGTTGCGGTAGAATTGTTCACAAGTTTTATGGTATAATTTGAATATGAAAATTGAGCAACAAATCGGAATTTGTAGAGGGGGTGTGATTATATGAAAAACAATAGCCCACAAAAGCAGGCTGCCATTTCTTGGATCATTTTGATGATAGGAATATTGCTCGCAGTAATAGGAGCAATGACGGCAAAGGAGTACAGAGTAAACCTATGCCTGCTAATCGGTGCAATGGTTGTTATTGGTGGTATTGTATATCATCTCACCATGATGAAATGTCCTTATTGCGGTTGCTCGCTTGTTGGTTATAGGCCGATCCCTAAAGAATGTCCAAAGTGTCATAAAAAATTTGAAGAATAAGTTCGCGTTTATCAAGGTGAACATTTAAGTATTAAAAACGGGAGTGAAAACAAATGATGACCATTGCACAGATCATGGAAAAGATGATCGCCTTTTCCGAAGGGAATATCCATGACATCACGCACCTGAGCTGTGTGTGGACCTATGCCAAAACCATTGGTGAGCTGGAGGGGCTGGACGCAGACACGCAGTTTATTCTGGAGGTGGCGGCCATCACCCACGATATCGCCTGCCCGCTCTGCCGCAAAAAGTACGGCAACACCAATGGTAAATATCAGGAGCAGGAGGGTGCCCCGCTGGTGCGGGAGTTCTTGGCGGATACCGGCATGACAGCAGAACAGATCGACCGTGTGGCCTATCTGGTAGGGCACCACCATAGTCCGGCGCAGATCGACGGCATTGACTATCAGATTCTGATTGAGGCGGATTATATCGTCAATGCGTCCGAAAGCGGGTACGACCAGCAGGCAATCCGAACCTTTATGGAACATACGATGAAGACGGCAGCAGGTATCCGGCTGACGAAAACAGTGTTTGGAGTGTAAAAATGATTCAGAAGCATTGCTTTGAATGCGGTACGGCATTGATTGAAAAAGAACTGGAAGAAGAGGGCATTGTGCCTTATTGCCCGAAATGCCAGCAATACCGGTTCCCGATGTACAATGTGGCAGTCAGCATGATTGTTGTGGATGAGGAAACCGGGAAAATTCTGCTCATCCAGCAGTACGGCAAGCCCTCTTATATTCTGGTGGCTGGATATGTGAACCGCGGTGAGGCAGAAGAACACGCCGTGGTGCGGGAAGTCCGGGAAGAAACCGGGTTGGAAGTAGAGCACCTCCGGTTCAACCGTACCAAGTTTTTTGAGCCGTCTAACACGCTGATGTGCAACTTTACGGCTTTCGTCAGAACCGCAAAGGCGCTGCATATCAACCACGAAGTGGACCGCTGCAAGTGGTTCACCCCGCAGGAAGCCAGAGAAAACATCCGTCCCAACAGCCTTGCAGCGGAATTTTTGAATGCGTATCTGGACGAAGTGGGGAATAAGCCGATGGAGATGTGATTCGTGGCTGTGCCACGGGAATTTTGACGGAAAGTATGGAAAAAAGTTGGTTCGGCCTGTTTCGGTTGACTTTTTTATAAAGAATCGGTATATTGATACTATATAGTATCAATAAGTATCAACTGCGAGGTGGACAGAATGGATGGGGCACAGTTTGCCAAAATGCTTTCAGATAAGCATTTGTTTGAACTCAATCGGATGGAATACAAGTACTCGACTGTCAGCGTCAAAGAATTTGCCGAATTGCTGCGGCAAAACTTTGCGCAGCCTCTGCCGTTGACTGATTTTTCTGGAAATAAGCTGTTTTACCTGCCGAACCTCGCGCAAATTTCAACAAATGGTATGATTCCATCAATGCCCGCGTTGCAATCTTTGAGACAAAGTACACGAGAATCTTGGGAAATCTGGAGAGCGAGTGCGAAACGGCTTTGCAGCAAATTGATGATCGGATGTACGCAAAAGAGTACGAGGATGACTACGATCAGATTCTTTGTTACGGCATTTCGTTTTTCAAAAAGCGTTGCATGGTAAAGAAAAAGTGAGTCACTTGCAGGCTTTCATTTGAATCCTGCATCATAAGAACCAAGACCGCGGGCTGTCCGAAGCAAAGGCTTTTGGACAGCCCGCGGCTGTTTTAAGAGAAAAATACAGCTTATCCGATTTGTTGAGATAATTCGCTATCCGATGAAGTGTTAGAAGTAAAATAGGGAGAAAGCCCTACAAGGCTCAAATTGGTTCACAAGACCAACTGAAAACCTTGTAGGGCTTGTTTTTTTGCTTTTTAAATCTGTATTTGAAAAAAGTTGTCTAGGACTTGACATCGTGCAGAGTTCATGGTCACGCATGCCGCCATAGCAGTCATATTGAAAGACATCCCGCCTGAAAGTGAAAGCTTTACTTTCAGGCGGGACTTTTTGTTTTTTATTGTAAAGGCTGGTTCCTGTTCTTTAAGGAGATGGCTACACATTAAAGAACTTTGGCCCCATTGGCCGTTAACTTGAAGGTTGTTCCCAGCATATCGGCAGCCCCGCGGCACATCAGCATCCGCTGCAGGAAAATCTCAAAATATTCGTACATGCTGCAAATGTCGGTGTCGATCTGCAGATTCAGCGAGATGACCTTTTTCTCGGTGTTGATTTTCAGAGTTTGGTCTGTCACCGCGTAATTGACCCGGTCATGGATATCAAAGGTTGCCTTCGGTTTTTCCCGCACGCGGCTGCGGCGCACATCGGTCTTGTCACCGATGATGATGGCTGCCGAGATGGGGTCCACAGCCCCGCCGGTAGATTCATCGTGATTGGAAATGGCAGACACGATGGTGATGCGGTCCGGAATGCTTAGGTCATATTGTTTGAGAATCTCGTTGGCCAGCAGCCCACCGTATTCGGCGTGGCGGTTCCGGTTGATGGCATTTCCGATGTCGTGCATATAGCCTGCGATCCGGGCTAGCTCGATGTCATGTTCCGAATAACCGAATTTTTTCAGGATATGCGCAGCGGTTTCTGCTACCCGGATACAATGATCCTGCGAGTGGTCAGTGTAGCCCAGTAAGCCCAAATTCTGATTGCCCTTTTTTAGCAGTTCGTTGACTTCTTTGTTGTGTTTGATGTCCTTATACGTCATGGTTTTGCCCTCGATTCACTTGTTGAAGGAAAGTATCTATTATTATAAGATGATCCCGGAAAAGTTACAATCAAATTGCGGTAAAAACCATGCAATTTTCCGGCGATGCGCATTTCCTTCGTCAGCTACAGCAGATCCAGATGGGCGGGCCATGGCTGCTGCTGGTGCCGCCGCATTTTGCGGACTGGGTGCAGCCGGATGCTTTCCTCAGCCGGGAAAAAGGTGTTGCCTTTCTCAGCGGACCGCAGCTAGCAGGAAAAGCCGGGCAGCGCGCCCGCGAAATGGTAGCGCACGGAGCACGCGGCATCATGACAGGCACCCCGGATGCGGGCAGCCTGAGCGCGGAAATGCTGGACAATGGTTTTTTGAATTTATAGAAGTCGCATAGAAAGACATCCCGTCTGAGGGCAAAGCGAAGGTTTTGCTTTTCAGGCGGGATTTTTTTGCTTTTTGGGACTGTTGTATACAATATATGGACTAAGAGGGTGGGTGACTTGGACTACGAGTCCATAAACTTTTGCTCGAAAGTACGATACACTATTGTCACGGCAGCGGCCCACCTCCGAAAGGGAGCGGGAGCCGCAGCCGGGCGGACCTTGAAAATTGAATATGCAGCTTCAGGTACTTCCAGATAATGATACTTCCGTAATTCGCGGCCCGGTCATAAAGAAGACGGGGTGGCCGAGAGGCCAATGGAGTGGTGCAAATCCAACGCCTGATTGTTTCCCTTTCTCAGGGGTGCCGGGGGCAAATTAAGAGAAACCATCGAACGCTTTATGGGCTATGCCAGCAAGGCTGAAATGCTCCGCATTGATATGGCTTTGCTGGTCAGTCTGGCTCTGAACGTTCTGAGCGGAAACCGCAGCGAATAGCGGACAACCAGTAACCCGTAAAAATGAGGTGATAGCGATGTAATCGGAGGTGAGTGAGCCATGCGAAAGAGTGCCCCCATTGAAGTGGTGGTACATTACCCCAAAACGAAAGAGGGATGGGACGAACTCGGAAAACGGGTCGCAACCGCCCACGCCAACTATGTGATCGAAAAAATCGACCGTCTGAACTGCCCCACATGGCAGAAGCTCGAATTGCTGCAGGCGGTGATCGATACTACCAAAGGAACTTACAAACCCAAGGAACACCAAAAGCCCGGCTGGCAGCCGAGCCGATAAACAAAGCCCCACGCTCAACATATGCTTTTCTGCTCTGACCAGAGACGGTCAGATTCAGAGGCAGTGTTGAGCGTGGGGCTTTTTGTGTTACATAAGTCTTTTGAAATGCGGCTGACACAACAAAGCTGTTGATTGCTGGCAGCCAATATGGTATCCTATGACACTGCATAACACGCAAAACAGTTCCACTTTTTGCTGAAAGAGCGTATCGAAACCGTCCTGATGGAGCAGCAGAAAAAGCTTTTTGAAAAGTAAAAGCTCTTGCGTCCCGTGAAAAAAGAAGGTAATATAAATACAGAGCAAGACACAGAACGCAGGGAGGGATGAAAACCATGTTTTACGAGATCATGCACCGGGAAAGCTGTGTGGCACAACTCAGCACGACAGGGGAATGCAGGGTCTGCCTCGAGGATTTCATGCCCTATGATCTGGTTCTGGTGGAATCGGATGATTTTGACGAGCGCATCAATAATGTAACGAACTTTTACTATTGGTGCGCCTCCCGGATGTTGACGTTGGATCGCACCTACGCCAAGGAAATCCTGAACAGTATCGGTGCATCTCAGAGTGTTACGGACAGGGAACGAGCACAGATTGCATTATCCTACCATTGTCTGTCTTTGCTGGATGTGTTCTGGGTGAAAGAAGAAAACGAGAAGATTCGATTCGAGGATATCAACCTTTTTGCACACTCCTTAAGCAATGCGCTTGTGGATATTGCGCTGCGGGGGCACCAAATGACGGTGACAAACGCCCATCTTCTGGCAAATGACCTGTCTACGGGCGGCTTGTACCCCAATGCGTGGGTGCGAAAAGAGGATGGCTTCTATCTTTACAAGGATGGTGGCAGGGAAGCGGTGGAACGTGAAGTGCTGGCAAGCAAAATCTGCCGGTGCTTTGACTGCCATCAGGTACTGTATGAGCAGGGGATGTTTGAAAATGAGCCGGTTTCTATCAGCAAAATCATGACATCTCAGCGATACAGTCTTGTGACCTATGCAGCCTATGACGTCTACTGCACGAACCATGATTGGAACACGCTGGATAAGATCTTAGAGTTGGATGCTCCCAGCTACTATATGATGAACATTCTGGATTATCTGGTGGGCAATACTGACCGTCATTGGGAAAATTGGGGTCTGCTGGTAGACAACGAAACCAATCAGCCCATCCGTCTGCATGACCTGATGGACTTCAACCGGGCGTTTCAGCAGTACGACACGCCAGAAGGCGCAAACTGTCTGACCGTGGGAAAACGCCATCTGAGCCAAAAAGATGCTGCAGTGGAAGCGGTGCGGAACATCGGACTGAACCAAGTCCGTCAGGTGGAGCACACCGTATTCTCCGAGCATCCGGCATGGAAAGCAACGTTTGAAGAACGACTGCGTGTTTTACGGAACGCCATGTAAGTCAGAGCGAATATCAGAATAATTGAAACAGAATGATTCCATAACGAAAGCCCGTCTGCGCTGCCACATATCGTGGCTTGCAGACAGGCTTTTTCGTTTGGCCGGTGAAAAATTACCATACCTCACATGCGAAGCATAGATGGAAAATCGGAACCAAGGTTTTCCACCAGATGGCAAAAGCACTTCTGACTGATGGTCTTTTGTCCACTTTCCCAGCAGCGGATGCTTGTCCGGCTGACCTTTGCATGGTCGGCAAGCTGCTGACGGTTCCAGCCTTTTGCCTCCCGGTATCTGCGGAGGAAGTCTCCGCCGCCCCGGTGCAGAAACAGGGGGTAGTCGTCCAGAATGTCCTCCACCGGGATGCCGTAAAGGGCGGCGAGCTTGTCCGCAAGTTCCGGCGTAAAGCTGCGGTGAAATGCGCCGCTTTCCAGATCCCGATAGAGCCATTCCTCCATGCCCACCATGGCAGCAACCTCTTTTTGCAGCAGGTCAAGACCATAGCGGCACCAACGCAGACGGTCCCATGGGTTCGGGATGTCGGCGTAAGAGTGGTACATACGGTAGAACGCCTGCGCCTCTACGGTGGTGCGGGGGCCTGCCAAAGTTACCTGTAAGATGTATAGAGGGGTTAGACCACAACCCTCACATGACACCCTCTGAAGCAGAAAAAAGGAACCGCTCTCTCGGCTCCAAAAAATCCATTTTGACGTAGATGCGTCATTGCGTGAAAGAGGTGGATTCTCTTTTCCATCCCAAAGTGCGCTGGGGAGAGGATAGCATTTTCAATGCAGCGGCTGGCGTAAGTAGAAAACCTTGCCCGGCGGGTGGAGTCAAAGGTGTCCACGGCTTTCATCAGGCCAATGGTACCGATGGAGATGAGATCATCCTGATCGCAAGGCTGGGCGTAATATTTTTTGGTGATGTGAGCCACCAGGCGCAGATTGTGCCGGATGAGTTTTTCCCGGGCGGTAGAGTCACCTGCCCGCAGGGCGGCAAATGTTTCGATTTCTTCTTTAGCGGTCAATGGCCGTGGGAAGCTTCCGGCTTCCAGGTGAAGGGCCAGAAGCAGAAATTTTGAGGCAAAAAATTGCAGCAACGGGAAAATCATAGCAACACCCCCTTGTTGCTACTGTATGAGGTGGACAGGTGGATTTGAACAGGAAAAACATGTTTTCCACTGAAAAATAATTGCCGGAATGAAAAAATAATTGAAAGGGAAGTTTATTGTACATCACTTTCTGTAGAATAAGCCTCAGAAAAACAAAACACATTTCTGAGGAGGATGCACAATGTCAAATGGTGATTACGGTTACTTCGGCAAAGGCGACACTGGCTACGCCCAATACATGACGGCGTTCAACCGCAACTTCGGCGGCTCGTCCGGCGGCGGTGGTGGTGGCAGAAACCACAACAACAATGGCGGTGGCGGCGGGGACGGCAGCGGATGCGGCTGCCTGATCGCCATTGCAGTGGTCGTGGTGCTGATCCTGATCGTCTTGGGTGGCTGAATCAATCCCTGCAGGTGAAACACAGGTTTTCCCTGTGGGGATTTTTCGAATCTGCTTGTAGAAAACGGCGGTCTATGGTAGGATGAAATCAAAGAAAAACAGGAGGGCTTATACATGGTTTTACTGGTTGTGGATACACAGAAAGGTATCGTGGATGAACGCCTATATGCGTTTGAAAAGTTTGTCAGCAACATCAGGGAATTGATCCGGACTGCCCGCGAACAGGGAATCGAGGTCGTCTATGTCCAGCATGACGATGGACCCGGCACTGGCTTTTCCATCGGGGACGATGAATTTGAGGTCTATTCCGGGTTTGCGCCGCTGCTGACTGAAAAACGGTTCGTCAAAACCGTATGCAGTGCGTTCAAAAAAGAGAGCGGTCTGCTGGAATATCTGACGGAAAAGGGCGAAAAAGATGTGATGATCTGCGGCATCATGACCGACTTCTGCATCAATGCAACGGTGGAGGCAGGCTTTGAGCATGGCCTGCACATGATCGTTCCTGCCTATGCAAATTCCACGCAGGACAACGAGTACATGACAGGGGAGCAGAGCTACCACTATTACAATGAATTCCTCTGGCCGGACCGCTATGCCGATTGTGTGCCCATGGACAAGGCGCTGGAGCTGCTCAAAAAGTGAGGAGTTTACAATGATTTCCGAAAAAGTCGAAAATCAGATTCAAGTGGTGCAGGGTGACATTACTAAACTGGACTGTGACGGCATCGTGAATGCGGCCAATCGGAGTCTGCTGGGTGGCGGCGGTGTGGATGGTGCCATCCACCGGGCAGCAGGGCCGGAACTGTTGGCGGAGTGCCGCACGCTGCACGGCTGCCGCACCGGAGAAGCAAAAATCACTAAGGGCTACCGGTTGAAAGCAAAGTATATCATTCATACGGTAGGCCCGATATATTCCGGCACAGCAGAGGATGCTACGCAGCTGGCGGACTGCTACCGCAATTCGCTGAACCTCGCCAAAGAGCATGATGCCCATAGCATTGCGTTCCCGGCAATTTCGACCGGCGTGTATGGCTACCCGCTGGAAGATGCCACGGAGATTGCAGTCAAAACAGTGGCACAGTGGCTGGAAGATCACGCGGATTACGCCATGCAGGTGATTTTCTGCTGCTTCGATGCCCGGACGGAGCGGGTGTATCAGGCAAGAGCTCTGCAACAGTGAAAGCGGCAGGATGGTCGTGGAACTGTATCTTGGTAAACAGGATGGGTATGGCTCCCGAATCCTGTACTGAAAATGGAGTAAAGATTGAAATACAGAGAAATCGCAGACGGCATTTTTGTTGACCGTCCCAACCGCTTTATTGCCCATGTGGAAGTGAATGGAGCAGTGGAAACCGTCCATGTCAAGAACACCGGGCGGTGCAAGGAACTGCTGCTGCCCGGTACGGCGGTGCGGCTGGAAGTGTCAGATAACCTGAAACGCAAAACAAAATACGACCTTGTGGCGGTACACAAGCAGGGCCTTGGCTGGGTCAATATGGACAGTCAAGCACCTAACAAGGTAGTAGGAGAGTGGCTGGCAAAACAGGACTACGACTATATCAAGCCGGAATTCACCTATGGGAAGTCCCGCATCGACTTTTATATGGAAAAGGGCGAGCAAAAGTATCTGATGGAAGTCAAGGGCTGCACACTGGAAGTGGACGGTATCGGCTACTTCCCGGATGCACCTACCGAGCGGGGTGTGAAGCACCTGCACGAGCTGGCACAGGCACAACGGAAGGGATATCAATGCGCTGTGGCCTTTGTGATTCAGATGGAAGGCATCACCGAGGTGCGGCCAAATGTCAGCACACAGCCGGAGGTTGGCACGGCACTGGCC
>OJKI01000465.1_pt1 | contig 15733 bp, 19 predicted proteins | sample 1596431 | NCBI WGS metagenome assembly OJKI01 (sample SAMEA4350165, study PRJEB24818) | metagenome | biome: human; feature: gut; material: faeces | place: Denmark | collected 2013-09 | reverse complement strand
GCGATACACGTAATATGTATGTCACCGTCAACTTCGACGAGGCGAATAAGCACTATTACGGTCTGTCGAACCAGCCTTCGTTCACCCTTAACGATTCGGTTTCGACCAGCAACTTCACAACGTCGGTCAACCCGTTCCTGAACAACCTTGACCAGAATCTTACCAATTCGACTTTCACCTTCTACGGTGCCAACAAGCCTACGGGAACTATAGATATCGCAAAGGTCGTTCCGGACTATTCGGCATATGGCAAGATTGCGCAGCTCAACTATTTCCTGAACCTTTCTAACGTAGACAGACTGGCAACACAGACATCCATCTCAAAGGATTCCGCCAACAAGGAGGAGCTTACAGACCTTTACTTCAAGGGCTGGCAGTTCTATACCTCCTATGAGTACGGACCCGAGGTAGTCACTCTTGACAATAAGGTGGAGCGTCAGACAGTCAGCCTTGACGGCAGCACGCTTGATTATCGCGGATACTTTGCCGCAGATCTGAGCAAGATCTTCAACTCTAACGTCAACGCTCAGCCCTGCCCGTCCATGACAGCTCTTTGGTACAGCAAGGAAGAGCTCGCCGAGGCCCGTAAGAAGGTCTCCAACGTCATGTTCCAGACCGTTCAGCGTAAGAATGATGACGGCTCGACTACCAACCTTCTTCGCTTTGTTGCCATCGCAGGCTCTCAGTATCCTGATTTCGACGAGATCGGCTTCGTCATCTCGACAACCAACGCAACTCCCACCATCGAGGGCGGTTATGATTACGTTGTCAAGAGCAGGGTCTATGAGAAGCTCGGCGTCAACAGGACTGCCGGCGCCGCAAAGACCTACTACGATGTTGACAAGCTCCTTGGCGGAACTTATTCCGGCCACCAGAGCGTCACTGTCGAAGATGCAACGTGGAGCTTCACCCCGGGCAGCCAGTTTGCAGCTAATGTTACTACGGGTGCTACAGGCAAGGCAGGCTATAAGGATGCGGGTCTGTTCTACACTAACATCGTTATCACCGATGCTAATAAGGACACCGTTTACTTCGTAACTCCTTATGCTAAGATGGGCAACACCTACTATTACGGTGAGTCCCGTGCCGCCTGCTATACAGATGCTCCCACCGCTTGATGAAACCTGAGATTCTATAGGAGATGTGCACTATGAAAAATTATGAGAAACCTATCGCAGAAGTCCTCCTGTTTCGTCTTGCAGAAGTCAGAATGGTTCCGCGTATAAGCATTGGCGAAGGTACTGATGATAACTACGCCAAGAAGCACAACGGTTCCGGCGACTGGGACGGCGACAAGTGATTTTGCGCTTTCGCGGTTTATGAAAGGAGAAGAGTTCGCTATGAAAAAAACTCTCAAAGCTGTTATAGCTATGATACTTGTTCTGGCGCTCGGTTTTGCTGTTGCTGCCCCCGTCTTCGCAGCTTCCGCTTCAACCGTTGCCCAGTCGGCAAGCATTAGGGACTTCTTCAAGAAGATTGGAGATTCCATAAAGAAATTTTTTGAGAAGATCTTTAAGCCCACGCCCAAGCCTGACCCGCAGCCCGATGTCCCGTCTACGGACGGCTCGGTTGAGGCTGAGAGCGTCCCGATTGACGATTCACAGGACAAGGGTAACACCATCGGCAAGAATGACGTTTACGCCAGCCCGCTGTGGTAAAAAGAATTGAGCAATTTTAGTATAAAAATTGCAGATTTACCGGTAGGTATCTCCTGCACGCACCCTCACCTTTCGGATGTGTGCAGTGAGTACCTCACCGATGAGGCTCCGCTGTTTTCGGTTGGGGCCGATGAAGAACACAAAGAGGAGCTCAGAAAGTTTTTTCTGGGCTCTTCTCAAGTGTTTTCTGATGCTTTTTTGGAGAGCGTCGCAGTGCAGGAAAAGGTCTGCGCCGCCGTTCTCGATTATGATGCCGCCGTCTTTCATGCTGCTCTTATTTCTTTTGACGGGCAGGGCATAGCTTTTGCCGCGCCGAGCGGTACCGGCAAGACGACGCATATAAAACTCTGGCAGAGACTCTACGGCGACCGCGTTGAGATAATCAACGGCGACAAGCCGCTTTTCACTCTGCGCTCCGGTCGCTTCTTCGCGTCCGGTATGCCCTGGTGCGGAAAAGAAAACTGGGGCTGCAACAAAACCGTTCCGCTCAAGGCGATCTGCTTCATCGACCGCGCGGAACACAATTCGATTTCACCGCTCGAGGACAATCGGGAGATAATGAGCCGCCTGTTTTTGCAGCTCGTCATGCCCGAGGAACACCGCCTCATGGTGAAATATCTTGATTTTGCAAATAAGCTGATAAATACCGTTCCGTTCTACCTTCTGCGCTGCAACATGGATTTATCTGCCGCGCAGACCGCGCACGACGGCATTTTCGGCATAGAATAAAGAGGTTGCTATGAAAGTTAAAGACGGTTTCTATCTGACCGCTATCGGCACTGATTTTGTGATAATCGCCAGCACTCCCGAGACAAAGAAGGAGTTTGACGGCATGCTTCGCCTGAACGAGACTGGCGCTTTCCTCTGGAAGAAGCTCGCCGACTGCGTAACCGAGACGGAACTTGCCGATGCGCTTGCCGCCGAATACGGCGTTTCACGCGAGGTGTCCGAAAAAGATACCGCCGATTTTCTTGACGTTATCCGCTCCGCCGGATTCATCGAGGAATAATATGGACGCTTCGATGTCTTACGAGACGCTTATCGCCGCCGCGGGCAGCGTCGTTATTGAGCCGCGCGGCATCAGTATGCTCCCTTTTCTGAAGGAGGGCAGAGATTCGGTGCGCCTTGTTCGCCCGACCGCCGACCCGCGCAAATATGATATCGTGCTCTATTGCGTGCGGGATGAATATGTGCTCCATCGAATTATCGGCTTTGACGGCGATAATTATATAATCTGCGGCGACAACTGCCGCGGCTGGGAGCGCGGACACGGGCGAGGGGATATAATTGCTGTTGTTGATATGATATACCGAAACGGCAAACCTGAAAAGCCGCACTGTCTCAAAAATCGAATCTACGAGCGCCTCTGGTGCTCTTCGCTGCTCAAAAGAATAGTAATGAAGCTGAAAGCTTATATGTAAAATGCTGAAATTGTAAATTTCAGCATTTTTTATTTATAATTCTACTAAAAAGTGATTTTTTTGTACACTTCCTATATAATATGACATGCATTGTGTTTTATATGCAAAATATAGGAGGTAAAAAATGAAAAAGGTATTGAAATCAGTAACCGCAATTCTGCTAGTTCTGGCCCTTGCTTTTTCGGTGTTCGCCGTTAGCGGCGTGTTTGCTGATGAGGCTGAGTCGCTGAGCAGCTTTGCTGTTTCGGCAAAGGGAAGCGGAGAAAATTCATCCGCACTTGGCACCGTCTCGTGGTGGAAGAGCGATGTCGATGGCAAGTATTATATGTTTATGCCCTCAAAATCGGATCTGTCCTCGATAACGGTCTGGTTTACTGCATCTGATGATGTGATGTGCGGCGATGTCAAGCTTGAAAACGGTGTTGCAACAACCGTTTTTGCCAATGGCGGCGAGTTCGTTCTCTCTGTCGGCGATAAGGATTATACCGTAGTATTCCTTAACTCGAGCAATCTTCCGACAATGTTTATAAACACTCCTGAAGGTGGTCTTGACAGAATTCACGCCGATAAGGAGCACAAAGAAAAGGGCTGCACAATGCTTGCCGTCAACTCCAAGGGCAAGGTTGACTACAATGCGGAGCTCGCTTCGATGAAGGGCAGAGGCAATTCTACTTGGGGTCTCCCCAAAAAGCCTTATAATATAAAGCTTGATTCGAAGTCAAAGCTTTTTGGTATGGAAAAAGCAAAAAAATGGTGCCTCATAGCAAACTATGAAGATCTCAGCCTTCTGCGGGATCAGATAGTTTATAATCTTGGCGCAGATATCGGTATGCCTGAGTCGCCGGACTGCAGAAGTATTGACCTTTATATTAATGGAGAATATAAGGGCGTCTATCTCATTACAGAGAAAGTTGAGATAAATAAGAACCGAGTCAATATAACCGACCTCGAGGGTGATACCGAGGATATGAATCCGGATCTCGATTTTTCAACCCTTGCGCCCAAAGGATTTGATGGCAAATATAGCGGCTATATTGAGAACAGCCAGCGTTGGTATGATATTCCCAACGAGCCCGAGAACATAACCGGCGGGTACCTGCTTGAACTTGAACTTACAAGTCGTTATGCTAAAGAAGCGAGCGGATTTGTTACCAAAAACACGCAACCCATTGTTGTGAAGTCTCCCGAATATGCCTCAGAGGCGCAGGTAAAATATATCAGCGGCTACTGGCAGGAGATGGAGGATGCGCTCTACAGCGAGACCGGCTACAATGATCTCGACAAGCACTACACAGATTATATAGACATAGTCTCCTGGGCGAAGCAGTATCTCATTCAGGAGTGGACAAGCAACTGGGATGCGGGTCTTACCAGCAACTACTTCTACAAGGATGTTGACGGCAAGCTCTTCGCAGGTCCTGTCTGGGATTTCGACAGCGCGCTCGGCAACTACGAGGGCAGAGACGGCACGAACCTGAAGGATCCGACAAATCTTCACGCCAAGAGCAGAAATCTCAGATATAATTCACTCATGGGTAGTGACAATGTAAAAGCAACCCCCAACATCTATGCACTTTGCTACAGGCACGCCGACTTTGCTCAGACTGTTGAAGAGCAGATGAAGACTGTCTTTGTGCCTGCTGCGAAGAAAATGGCTGAAAAGAAATACCAGACCTATATTGACGAAGTCAAGGATGCGGCAGTCATGAATGCTATCAGATGGGATTATTACGACACCACCGATGCAGCTATCATTGCCCAGAATTATAATGCCGAAGTCAACTATATCTATGACTTCATGAAGGTGCGCACCGAGTTCCTTTCCGGCGCACTTACTCTCAAAAATGAGGGCTTCACAATTGCCCATATTCCGTCTCAAAAGCGTACCGGTTCTGAGATCACTCCCGAAGTCACCGTCAAGTGCCTTGACAGAGTTCTGACCGAGGGCGTTGATTACACAGTTGCCTATTCTGACAATGTCAAGAAGGGCACGGCGACTGTTACCGTCACCGGCATCGGCGACTATGAGGGTGTGACTGCGACTACGACCTTCAAGATAATCAACATCTCCGATCCGCTCGACTGGACAGGCGGCTCGGGAGAAGAAAGAGCAAAAGAAAATCTCAACAAGATGGGGGCAGACTTTGTTGACACAGTTGAGCTGATACTTTATTATATCATCAAGCCCTTCCAGAAATAACAACAAAAATGATCCGCTGTGATTTCTCACAGCAGATCTTCTTTTTATAAGAACAGTGTGCAGCCTGATTGGCGAAAGTGCTCAATCATCTCGTGCGCCCGTTCAACGCTTATTCCAAAATAGTCACACAGGCACTCGATGCACATGCATTCCTTTGCGCCGCGGTTGACCATCTTGCGGTGGAACCCGATGTCGTCATTGGTCAGCAGCTTTGAACATTTGATGCAGTATGTCATTTCTTCAGCTTGCAGATGAAGCAGGCGCAGTCATGAGCCTCAAGATGCATCTGCATGAACTCCTTCTTGACTCCGATGCACTCGCCCGTGAACGCGTCGGTCATCTCAAGTCCGTAGCCGGAGGCGGCAGATATGCCTATGTTCTCAAAATAGAACGGAACGCCGCACTTGCTCTCGCTGAAGTTGACGAAAAGAATGGCGATTTCATTGTTTGAAAGGAGCTTTGCAAAGACTATCTTGTCGTTCCAGCTCTTGGTTGCGACGAATGCCGGACGGGACTCCTCATCCTGATTGATTCTGATGAGTCTTTCGTTCTTGACGAGATCAAGGCAGAAGTCGTTCATGCATCTCAGGTCGCCGCCGAGCATCAGCGGGGACGAGAACATGCACCAGAGCGCGAACTGAGTCTTATAGTCAACGTCAGAACAGCCGACCGAGCCGACATTTCCTCTGCCGTACATACCGACAGTGAGCATATCAATGTCGTTGAAACAGCCGGGCGCGGAATAGGCGAGGTTGTCGATTTGGCTTAGCGCGATATCGGCAAACGAACGGAAGCTGTCGTTTATATCGCCGGTCGAGCGATACATATGCGCGCCCGCCGAGCGAATCCAGCGGCTGACTTCGTCGTTGCCCCAGTTGCAGGCGGAGAAGAGAATCTCGCGTCCGCAGGCTCTGAGAGCCATGCCCATTTTTCTGTAGAGCAGGGGACCGTTTGCACTGTCCGGCTTGTAGCAGAAGTCATATTTCAGGAAGTCTACGCCGTATTCGGCAAAGGTCTCGGCGTCGAGATATTCATGGTCAAAGCTGCCCGGATAGTCGGCGCAGGTGCGCGTTCCGGCGCAGGAATACATGCCGAACTTGAGCCCCTTGCTGTGGACATAGTCGCTGACTGCTTTCATCCCGTTGGGGAACTTCTCCTCGTCGGGGACTATCTTTCCCGTCTGCGGGTCGCGCTCTCGCTTGCTCCAGCAGTCGTCGATGACAAGATACTCATATCCGCAGTCACGCAGACCGAGCTCGACCATCTTGTCGGCGGTTTCTTTGATAAGCTGTTCGTTGATGTTTTCGCCGAATGTGTTCCAGGTGTTGAAACCCATAGGCGGAGTTTTTGAAAGCATTCGATCACTCCTAAATAGATTTTTTGTTCAACCTATATTAACATATATGGGTATCAAAGGCAACAAAAAAAACTGCCGCACCCGCAAAAGGTGCGACAGCTTTTTGTCGGTACATTAAGCAGCGCCGAAAATCTTGAGAATCAGCTGGAAGATAGCGTCAACTATCTGCTTGCTCAGTCCGTGCTCTTCGAGGAATCTGAGAATGTCGCCGACAAACTTCAGGAAAGCCTGAAAAAGCTCCGCCGCTTCCTGGCCGCCCGCCTGAAGCTTCGCAAAAAGCTCGACTATTTGGTGAATGAGCGTTGTGATGAATTCCATGATCTTTTGCCTCCTTTTTATATTTACGGGAATTAACAGAATATTAACATATTTTATCTGCAAAAGCAATAGCCAAATCGGAAAAAACACCGCTGCCCAAGCTCAATTTTTCGTTACTTTGCTCATGTATAAAAATATTTATATCGAAAAATATCAAAGCTTGTCAGCATAAAAGACAAAACAGACAGCGGTGAGGCTGTCTGTTCTGCCAAAAAGGAGTCAATTTTCAAAAAAGAAGTCAATCTTTGATAATTGTATTTGCGTGTCTTATTTAATAAGACCAAGGATAGCATCAAAGATAGCCTTGACGATAGCCTGTGCGTCGAAAGAAGCGCCGGCAAAACCAAGAATCTTTTCGATCATCTCAAAGATAGTTGCTAACATGTGCGATGTCCTCCCTTCTCCCTTGATAAGACAACTGTTTATCCCTTACAATTAGATTATAACAGCATAGAAATTCAATTGTCAAAATGAAAAAGGGTATTTTTGGATATTTTTTGATGCTTTTTGACTATGATATAAACAATCTGTAAATAAAATTTATGAAAATAATACAAGTTTGTTCTCAATGTGTATATTTGCGGCTCGCGGAGAGCAAAAATATCAGGGGTGATATCCATGATATTTTTTTACTATTTACTTTATATATTGGTCTGGCCGCTGTTCGAGCTGCTCTATCATCCGCGCGTGCTGGGTCGGGGAAATATCCCCAAAAACGGCGCGGTTATTCTCGCCGGCAACCACAAAAGTAATCTCGACTGCATTCTGATAGCGTCATGCCTGTGGCGGCAGGTGCATTTTATGGCGAAGGACGAGCTATTCCGCGGCGGGTTTAGATATTTCTTCCGCGCCCTCGGGACTATCCCCGTCAACAGGCGGATTCGCGATGCCTCCGCGCTCAGCGAAGCTCGTACTATACTCGACAGGGGCGGCGTCATCGGTATTTTCCCCGAGGGCAGGTTCAACAAAACGGAGGAGACCGTTTTGCCGTTTAAGCCCGGGGCTGCGCGAATGGCGGCGAGAAGCCGGGCTATGATTGTCCCGTTTGCAATAAAGGGCGATTACAATATAATCGGCAGGCGCGTGGAGATTGAGTTCTATCCCGCTATAAATGCGGCGGGCAGGGATGCCGTGTCGATAGGCAAAGAACTCGAAAATGCGGTCAGAGAGGGGCTTGAGCGTGGCAGAAAATAAAGATACTGGATTCAGAGTGATAACATCTGTTATAAAGCCTGCGTTTAAAATGCATTTCTCGCCGACGATTATCGGGAGTGAAAATATTCCGAAAGACGGCGCGGTGGTCATCGCCGGAAATCATAAAAATATAAGCGATCAGTTTTTGGTGTTTTTAGCGACAAAGCGAGTTGTCAATTATATGGCCAAGCGCGAATACTTCGACGGCGCGCTCGCCCCGCTTTTCAGATGGGCGGGGTGCATACCCGTAAACCGTGACGGCTTCGACGACGCGGCGGTCAGAAGAGCGATAAAAATTCTGAAAAGGGGCGGCGCTGTAGGGATATTCCGGAGGGCACGCGCAACAGGACGGATAAATCGCTTCTCGCGTTCAAAACCGGAGCTGCGGCGATAGCCAAAAGGGGAAACGCGCTGATAGTGCCGTTCGCGATAAGCGGGGAGTACAGAAAAAATGGGAATTTAAAAATTTTGTTCGGTGAATCTTTTTCTCCTGAATCTATGAGTGTTGAAGAAGCGACCGATAAATTGTACAGTGCCGTAAGCAATTTGCTCGAAAGCCAATAAAACGCCCAAAATCGAGCAAAGAACGACCGCTTTCAAAAATTTTTTGGCGTTTTGCATCGAAAATTCATTGCCTTAGTTTTCCAATTTGTTGTGGTTTTTCCGTTGACTTTTGGCATATATTGTGATACAAGCCAATCGTAGGAGATTATACCCTGCGCGAATCGGCGCAGATCTTCAAAAAAATCGAACATTTGTGTTGACAAACCGAATATTTGTGCTATAATTAGAGACGGAAAGAACAAATGTTCCGATTTTTCCGTAAGGAGGAAGCAAAAATGACAAGTACATTCATAATTGTTTCGATTCTCGAAGTTGCCGCTGTGGCTCTTATAATAACAGGCTTTGTGTTTGAGAAGAAGCTGATCAATTTTGAGGAGAAGTTTGAGACTGCTCTTGCCAAGAAGATCGCTCACTTCCTCTGCACCAACAAGTATACCAAGGCTCATTTTGTCAAGGAGAAGAAGACCGCTCAGCGCCGCAGCGCAGCCAAGACTGCGTTCGAGCCCGAGACCGTCTCTCCGACTCCCGGCAGAAAGGGCAACAGAGTTGCCTGATCTTTTTCGAAAATCGTATAAGTTTGACCGCCCTGCCATTTCGGCAAGGCGGTCGTTTTCACTTTAGCGGTCTTATGGAATGTCAGCAGCCACAGCCGTTGTTGCAGCCACATCCGCAGTCCGAAGCTCTGGAGACGCCATTATTGCAGCCGCAGCCCGTGTCACAGAGCAGAAGGATGATGATAAGGAAAATGCACCAGTTGTTTGAGCAACCCATCGTTTTGCCTCCTCTTCAGTTACTAAGAAAGAGTGCCGCGGTTTTGACTCGAGCACCGCTTTCATCAACATATTATGAAGCACCGCTTTTTGCGGTTACACTTTCTGAACCCAAACATAATTTTCTTTTCTCCGGCGTAAACTAATAAGAAACCGGAGGTGTTTTATATGCTGTTTGACAAGAACGGAGAAGTCGTGAGCTACGACGAGTCGGATATCTTCTGCGACGAATTTATGCGCGCGGATGAGCATATTGACCCGTCTTATTATATAAATTACGCCGGAGCGCAAAGCGAAAAATCAAAGAAAACACGAGATAGACTCAGTAAATCAAAGCATGAGCGAGATAATTAAAAATATTTTGCCCGATGGGTGATTTTTGACCTTTTCTGACTTTTGACCGGAGTTTGCATCAGGGTTATAATAAAGTCAAAGGTCAAAGAAAGTCAAAGATAAAAAGAGGTGACGGCAATGAGCCTTAGCAGTCAGATAACGGGCATGATACTCGAAATGCTCGGCAACAGCGGAACCATAGAGATACAGCGCAACGAGCTTGCGCAGACGATAGGGTGCGTCCCGAGCCAGATAAATTATGTTATCGCGTCGCGTTTCACGCCGGAACAGGGCTATATTGTCGAGAGCCGCAGAGGCGGCGGAGGATATATCAGAATAAGGCGTGCGGCGATGGAGCCGAATCAGAAGGTCATGCACGCGGTCAACGCTGTGGGCGATAAGCTCGACGAGCGCACTGCCCGAGCACATCTCGCGGAGCTCGTCAGCACGGGTGTTATAGATAAACACGCCGCCATGCTGATGCTCAGCGCAGTGTCGGACAATGCTCTGCGACCTGCCGCCGTCGGGGACAGGGACGCCGTCAGAGCGTCGGTATTCAAACAACTGCTGCTCGTTGAAATGGGCAGAAACGGATAAAGGAGGAACACATATGCTTTGTCAGAACTGTGGAAAAAATGAAGCGACAACTCACATAAAGCAGGTCATAAACGGAGACACGGCTGAGCGCCATCTCTGCTCCGAATGTGCCGAGCATCTCGGCTACGGCGACGCGTTCTCGGGCTTCGGCTTCGATGTTGCCGGACTTTTCGGAAACTTCTTCGGCGATGCGGTCCATTCGCTCGGCGCGCCGAGAAAGGTGGTTCGCTGCCCGAAATGCGGCTCTTCGTTCAATGATATCGTCCGCGAGGGCAGAGTCGGCTGCGCGGAGTGCTACAAAGTTTTTTATAACGAGCTCAAGCCCTCGCTCCAGCGCATTCACGGTCAGATTCACCACAGCGGCAAGATAGCTTCAACCGCCGAGCCCGTCAGCGAGGAAGAGGCAAAAATCGACGAAAAAGAGGAGCTCAAAAAGCAGATGGACGAGGCGGTTGCCGCGCAGAACTTCGAGCTTGCGGCGCAGCTTCGCGACAGGATAAAAGAGCTTGAGGGAGGGAACGAAAATGAGTAAATGGTATGTCGACAAGGGCGAACAGGGCGATATAGTCCTGAGCACCCGCGTGCGTCTTGCGCGCAACTTAGAAGAGTTCCCGTTCCCGTGCCGCCTCGACACGGCGAGCAGAATAAAGGTCAACGAAAAAGTTCGTGACACTCTGCTTGCCTGCGTGCCCGAGCTGGGGCTCCACTATGTCACAATGGATTCGCTCAGCCGCGAGCAGGCGATATCTCTCGCCGAGCGCCATCTGATAAGCCCCGAGTTCGCCTCTGTCCGCGAGGGCAGGGCGCTCATGCTCACTGAAGATGAGACGGTCGGCATCATGCTCTGTGAGGAGGATCATATCCGCGTCCAGGTCATGAAAGCGGGTCTCGCGCTCATGGATTGCTATGTCCTCGCAGATAAAATTGACTCCGCGCTCGATAAGAAGCTGAATTTCGCGTTTGACGAGAGTCTCGGCTATCTGACCCAGTGCCCGACGAATCTCGGCACAGCCATGCGCGCGTCCGTCATGCTGCATCTGCCCGCGCTCAGAAGAAGCGGTCAGCTCGCAGTCCTCAGCTCGACCATATCCAAGCTCGGTCTGACCCTTCGCGGCGCATACGGCGAGGGCAGGGAGTCGCGCGGCGATATCTATCAGCTGAGCAATCAGATAACCCTCGGCATAACCGAGCAGGCGGCGATAGAGAACCTCCAGTCGATAACCCGCCAGCTCGTCACCCAGGAGCGCGCGGCGGCGGAGCGTATGTGCGCCGATGTCGCGATGCAGGACAAAATATACAGAGCTCTCGGAATTTTGCAGAGCGCGCGTGTGCTGTCCTGCGACGAGATGATGGATCTTATATCCCTTGTGCGCCTCGGCTCGGCAAGGGGAATACTTGATATACCGATAGAAAAACTTAACGAACTGCTCGTCAATATGCAGCCCGCCACCATAAGCGCTGCGAACGGCAAGCATATCGATGCGCGGCAGAGGGACTGCCTCAGAGCGGACGCGGTGCGCGAGGCATTGTCCTAAAATACCGCCGATAAACATATATAAAAACATATATCTTTCGATTCGGCGGCAATTTTCCGGCAATAATCTCTATTGTACGGTTCACCGCGGAAAGGAATGATGATATGTATAAGTTTACCGGCTTTACCCAGAAAGCCAACGATGTGCTCAACGCCGCCATTGAATATGCGGAGAATATGGGGCACACCTATATCGGCAGCGAGCATCTTCTGCTCGGTCTGCTGACCCAGAACGGCGGGATAGCCTATACCGTTCTGATAAACAAAAAGCTTACCGCCGGCAAGGTCGAGGACGCTGTCAGAAACAGCATCGGCTTTGGCGTGCCGACGGTGCTGACTCCGGGCGATTTCACGCCCAGATGCAAAAATATTATTGAGAGCGCAATGATTCAGGCGGGGGATATGGGTCACAACTATGTCGGCACGGAGCATCTGCTTATCGCCATGATAAAAGAGGGCTCGAGCGCGGCAACCGCCGTTATGACCCGCCTCGGCGTGTCACCGCAGAAGATTTTGCAGGAGCTTTTGAAAGCGTTCGGCTCGGCGTCGGGTAAAGATTCCGGAAAGCCGGAGACGGTCAAAAAGCCCGGCGGCAGAACGGATACCCCGACCCTCAATCAATATGGGCGCGACCTGACTTCGTTTGCCGCGGCGGGCAGAATTGACCCCGTTATCGGCAGGCAGAAGGAGATAGAGCGCGTCATTCAGATTCTCTCGCGCAGAACGAAGAACAACCCCTGTCTGATAGGTGAGCCTGGAGTCGGCAAGACGGCAATCGCCGAGGGGCTCGCGCTGAAAATCGCCACGGGCGAAGTGCCCGAACTGCTCAAGGGCAAGCGCATAGTCTCGCTCGACCTCACGGGCATGGTTGCCGGTACAAAGTACAGGGGCGATTTCGAAGAGCGCGTCAAATCCGCCATTGAAGAAGTTTCAAAGGCGGGGGATGTCATTCTTTTTATAGACGAATTGCATACGCTTATAGGTGCAGGTTCGGCGGAGGGTGCGGTCGACGCCGCGAATATTTTGAAACCCGCGCTTGCCCGCGGCGAGATGCAGGTCATCGGTGCAACCACGCTCGAAGAATACCGTAAGCATATCGAAAAGGATGCCGCGCTCGAGCGCCGCTTTCAGCCCGTCACGGTCGGCGAGCCGAGCGAGGACGAGGCGGTCGCGATACTCATGGGCATCCGCGACAAATACGAGGCGCACCATAAAGTCAGAATAACCGACGACGCGATAAAGGCGGCGGTGAAAATGTCGGTGCGCTATATCGGCGACAGATATCTGCCCGATAAGGCAATAGATTTAATAGACGAGGCGGCGTCGCGCGTCAGACTCAGCGCATTTACAGCGCCGCCCGATCTCAAGGATATGGAGAACAGACTCCGCGCCCTCGCCGAGGAAAAGGACTCGGCAGTGAATTCTCAGGAATTCGAGCATGCCGCGCAGATACGCGACGAGCAGAAGAAGCTGAGCGACGAACTCGAGCGCGCAAAGCACAGCTGGCGCGAGGAATCGAGCAAGAAAATAGGTGAGGTCACGGCTGATAATATAGCCGAAATAGTCTGCGCGTGGACTGGAATACCCGTCTCGCAGCTGACTCAGGCGGAGAGCGAACGCCTGCTTCATCTTGAAGATGAGCTGCACCACAGAATAGTCGGCCAGGATGAGGCGGTCAGCGCGGTCGCGCGGGCAATAAGGCGCGGCAGAGTCGGGCTCAAAGACCCCAAACGCCCGACCGGTTCGTTTATTTTCCTCGGCCCTACAGGTGTAGGCAAAACGGAACTCTGCAAGGCGCTTGCCGACTCGCTTTTCGGCGACGAGAACGCGATGATAAGGCTCGATATGTCCGAATATATGGAGAAGCACACGGTCTCGAGACTCGTCGGTTCGCCGCCCGGATATATCGGCTATGACGAGGGCGGTCAGCTGACCGAAAAAGTCCGCCGCAGACCGTACAGCGTCATTCTCTTTGATGAAATAGAAAAAGCTCACCCCGACGTTTTCAATATGCTGCTCCAGATACTTGATGACGGCATCTTGACCGATTCGCAGGGGCGTAGGGTCGATTTCAAGAACTGCATTATTATAATGACCTCGAATGTCGGCGCGAAGCTGATTTCGGGCAGCGGAAAGGCACTTGGCTTCTCTTCGGAGCGCGGCAATGTCCCGAGCTACGACCGCGTGCGCGAGCTTGTGATGAAAGAACTCAAGAACACATTCAGACCGGAATTTTTGAACCGCGTTGACGATATAATCGTCTTCCACTCGCTCGAAAAGCAGGATATATCCGAAATTGCGCGCAGAATGCTCGAAACGCTCTCAAAGCGCGTGGCGCAGCTGGATATAACTTTAATTTTTGACGAATCGGCTGTTCAAAAGACGGCGGATGCGGGCTTTGACCCGGTCTACGGAGCGAGACCGCTCAAGCGTGTTATCCAGCAGCAGATCGAGGATAAGCTCTCGGAGCAGATGCTCGAGGGAAAGGTAACAACCGGCAAAAAGTATATCTGCAAAGCTGAAAACGGCGAATTTATTTTTGCGGAGCAGACTGAGCCCGAATCGGCTGAAAATGAATAAAAGTGCACCCGAAGGCGTCTTGCTTTCGGGTGCGTTTTTTGGACTCTTTTAACTTTTTACTCAGCCTCGGCTATGAATCTTTTGAGATTCTCAAGCCCGATTTCGATGCCCGTGAGCGTCTGCTCGATGCCCTCGAACTCGATGCTGACATATTTGTCGTAGCCCGCGCGCTTGAGTATGCCTATGCACTGCGCCACGGGGATGTTGCCGTGACCAATCACTGCGCCGCGCAGGTAGTTGCCGGCTCTGCTGCGAAAGAATCCGCGCCCGGGATCGGGCTCTGAGCCGCTCTTGATGTGAAAGTCCTTGGCGTGAACGTGCTTTGCGTATTTTGCGACTCTGCCGACCGCCTTGTCCGAGGGGTCGTCGGCGCAGGCGAAGTTGCCCATGTCAACGAGCAGACCGAAGTTCGGGTTTGCAACTCCCGTGACGAGTTTTTCGACCCGGTCACTGTCCTGCGCAAAATAGCCGTGGTTCTCGACCATTGTAGATATGCCTTTCTCTGCGGCGTATTCGGTCACTTTGCGGCAGCCCTCAACGAGGGTGGGCAGAGCCTGATCGAAGCCGCAGTATGCGCTCTGCGGCGCGTTGAAGCCGCCTGTCGCGTCGTGGCGCATACCCGACGCGCCGAGTATCTCCGCTATATCGATCTGTCTGAACAGGCGCTCGCACTCCTCGTCGAGCGGGCGGTTGAGAAGCTCCGCGCCGATGGTGTAGTTGACTATCGGCAGGTTTTTCTTTTCGCTCTCGTCGCGCAGACGCTTGGCGTATTCTTCGACTGACATTCCGTCTTCGGGCATGAGGTCGATAAATTCAATTCCGTCGAAGCCCATCTCTTTGACCTTGCCTATGAGCTGAAGCTGGGTCAGCTCTCCGCTCGAAAGCATCGGCTGAAAGCTGTAGCTGCTGACGCAGGTTTTCATTTCATTCACCTCAGTCCATGTATCCTTTGAGGAAGTTTACGGCGTTGCCGATATCCTTTTCGGGGTCGTCGCCGACTTCTCGCTCTATTGTCAGGAAGCCCTTGTAGCCGATATCGTCGAGCGCGGCGAGATATTCATCCCACTTGACGCTGCCCTCGCCGAGCGGCACTTCTTTAAATGAGCTGCCTGTGACGAGCGGGTCTTTTTTTATGCCGTAGACTATCTCGGGATCCCTGTAGAAAATCTGAACGCCGTCTTTGGCGTGGGTGTGGACTATGTAGTCG
>OJKI01000464.1_pt1 | contig 15770 bp, 13 predicted proteins | sample 1596431 | NCBI WGS metagenome assembly OJKI01 (sample SAMEA4350165, study PRJEB24818) | metagenome | biome: human; feature: gut; material: faeces | place: Denmark | collected 2013-09 | reverse complement strand
CTGCTGCTGGGCGCTGCCGCCCAGCTGGGCATTTTCCTCACTTACGTTGGCTGCCGCCTGCTGGGCTTCACCGGCGCGGAGGCCTCCTCCGTGGGCATCATCGGCGGCGCGGACGGCCCCACGGCCATCTTCGTCACCGCCCTGTTGGCCCCGGCCCTGCTGGGCCCCATCGCCGTGTCGGCGTATTCCTACATGGCACTGGTGCCCGTCATCCAACCGCCCATTATGAAGGCGCTGACCACCAAGGAGGAGCGCCAGATCGTCATGAAGCCCCTGCGTGAGGTCAGCAAGAAGGAAAAGATCTTCTTCCCCATCGTGGTCACGGTGTTCGTGGCCCTGCTGGTCCCCTCCGCCGCGCCGCTGATCGCCTGCCTGATGCTGGGCAACCTGGCCAAGGAGTGCGGTGTGCTGGATCGCCTCAGCAAGACCATGCAGAACGAGCTGATGAACATCGTCACCATCTTCCTGGGTATCAGCGTAGGCGCCACCGCTACCGGCGCTACCTTCCTCAGCCCCAAGACTCTGGCTATCATGGGCATGGGCGTGGTGGCCTTCGGCTTCGGCACCGCCGGCGGCGTCCTGCTGGCCAAGTTCATGAACCTGTTCCTCAAGGAGAAGATCAATCCCCTCATCGGCTCTGCCGGTGTGTCCGCCGTACCTATGGCCGCCCGTGTCAGCCAGAAGGTCGGCCAGGCGGAAAACCCCGGCAACTTCCTGCTGATGCACGCCATGGGCCCCAACGTGGCCGGCGTCATCGGCTCGGCCATCGCCGCGGGCGTGCTGATCTCCCTGTTCGGTTAATAGGAGGTAACTATGGAATTTCTGTCTAATAAGCCCCTGCTCATCACCGATACCATCCTCCGCGACGCGCACCAGTCCCAGGCGGCCACCCGCATGACCATCGAGGATATGCTGCCCGCACTGGAGCAGCTGGACGCCATCGGCTACTACTCTCTGGAGTGCTGGGGCGGCGCCACCTTCGACGCCTGTATGCGCTTTTTGAACGAGGATCCGTGGGAGCGGCTGCGCACCATCCGCAAGCATGTGAAGAACACGAAGCTGCAAATGCTCTTCCGTGGCCAGAATATTCTGGGCTACAAGCACTATGCCGACGATGTGGTGGACGCCTTCTGCGCCAAATCCATCGAAAACGGTATCGACATCATCCGCATTTTCGACGCGCTGAACGATGTCCGCAACCTGGAGCAGGCCATCAAGTCCACCAAGAAATACGGTGGACAGGTGGAGGCCACCCTCAGCTATACCATCTCTCCCATCCACAGCGAGGCCTACTTCGTCAAGCTGGCCAAGGAACTGGAGGGCATGGGCGCGGACGCCATCTGCATCAAGGACATGGCCAACCTGCTGCTGCCCATGGAGGCCTACTCTCTGGTCAAGGCGCTGAAGGAGACGGTCTCCGTCCCCATCCATCTGCATACCCACAACACCTCCGGCACCGGCGATATGACGCTGCTGATGGCGGCCTATGCCGGTGTGGACATTGTGGACACCGCGCTGAGCCCCATGGCCAACGGCACCAGCCAGCCCGCCACCGAGTCCCTGGTGGCCACGCTGCAGGGCACCGTCCGTGACACCGGCCTGAGCCTGGAGAAGATGTCCCCCGTAGCCGCCCACTTCCGCAAGGTCGCCCAGCGCCTGCAGGACGCCGGTATCCTGGACCCCAAGGTCCTCCGCGTGGACACCAACACCCTGCTGTATCAGGTGCCCGGCGGCATGCTCTCCAACCTGATCTCCCAGCTGAAGCAGGCTGGCAAGGAGGATAAGTATTACGACGTGCTGGCGGAGATCCCCCGCGTCCGCAAGGACTTCGGCTATCCCCCGCTGGTAACGCCCTCCTCCCAGATCGTGGGCACCCAGGCCGTGATGAACGTCATCATGGGCGAGCGTTACAAGACGTTCCCCAAGGAGTCCCGCGCCATGCTCAAGGGTGAATACGGCAAGCTGCCCGGCGAGGTCAACGAGGAGGTCCGCTCCAAGGCGGGCATCGCCCCTGAGGATGTCATCACCTGTCGTCCCGCCGATTTGCTGGAGCCGGAGCTGGAGAAGTACCGCGAGGAGTTCAAGAGTCTGGCCAAGTCCGACGAGGATGTGCTGAGCCTGGCGCTGTTCCCCCAGGTGGCGCCCAAGTTCATTGAAAAACGCGACGCGCCCAAGGCCGCGCCCGCTCCTGCCGCCCCCGCCAAGCCCGCCGATGATAATGCCGTCCGCGAGCTGTATGTGGAGTGGAAAAACTGACAGTTCTTCTTTCCTTTCCCGCAGAGAGCCGGAAAAGCCCCCGCTTTTCCGGCTCTCTCCCTGATTTCAAAGAAATCCTGTTCTTTTCGCAAAAAAAGCTTGCAATATCGGTGCACATCGACTATAATAACACCGTTAACAGGATATGCACCTTTAGCTCAGTTGGTAGAGCACCTGACTCTTAATCAGGGTGTCCAGGGTTCGAGTCCCTGAAGGTGTACCAGTAATAGCAAATCACCGACCCTACCGCCGGTGATTTTCTATACGGCCCGTTGGTCAAGTGGTTAAGACAGAGGCCTCTCACGCCTTTAACATCGGTTCGAATCCGGTACGGGTCACCAAGTTCAAACTCCGCCTTCGGCGGGATGATTTAGCTCCATCTTTATGATGGAGCTACTTTTTTCGACAGGAGGTTTTTATGTCCAAGCTCATACGGCTGTCCGATCATTTCACGTATGGCAAGCTGCTGCGCTTCACGCTTCCCTCCATCTGCATGATGGTCTTCACGTCCATCTACGGCGTGGTGGATGGTCTGTTCGTCTCCAATTTCGTGGGCAAAACGCCCTTTGCCGCCGTAAACCTGGTCATGCCCTTCGTGATGATCCTGGGCGGCATGGGCTTTATGATCGGCACCGGCGGCACCGCCCTGGTGTCCAAGCTGCTGGGCGAGGGCAAGCAGGAGGAGGCCCACCGCACCTTCTCCATGCTGGTACTGTTCACACTGCTGTTGGGCGCAGTACTGTCCGCCGTGGGCATCCTCACCATGCCCGCCGTGTCCCGCCTGCTGGGCGCGTCTGACGCCATGATGCCCGACTGCGTCCTCTATGGCCACATCGTCACCGGCTTCACCTTCGCCTTCATGCTGCAAAATGTGTTCCAGAGCTTCTTCATCGCCGCCGAAAAGCCCCGCCTGGGCCTTTTCGTCACCGTGGCCGCCGGCGTCACCAACATGGTCCTGGACGCACTCTTCATCGCCGTTTTCGACTGGGGTGTGGCCGGCGCGGCCATCGCCACCGGCCTGAGCCAGTGTGTAGGCGGCGTACTGCCCCTGATCTACTTCCTGCGTCCCAACACCAGCCTGCTGCGCCTGCGGCCCGCCGCCCTGCGTCTGCGCCCCATTCTCCAATCCTGCGGCAACGGCTCCTCCGAGCTGATGAGCAACATCTCCTCCTCCCTGGTAGGTATGCTCTACAACTTCCAGCTCATGCGCCTGATCGGCGAGGACGGCGTCTCCGCCTACGGCGTTCTGATGTACGTCCAGTTCATCTTCGTAGCCATCTTCATCGGCTACTCCATCGGCAGCGCGCCGGTGGTCAGCTTCCACTACGGCGCGCAGCACCACAGTGAGCTGAAAAACCTCCTGCGGAAAAGCGCCCTGCTGATGGCCATCGGCGGCGTGACCCTGACGGTCCTGGCCCGTGTGCTGGCCGCCCCCTTGTCCCGGCTGTTTGTGGGCTACGATGCCAGCCTCTACGCCCTGACCACCCATGCCTTCCGGCTGTTCTGCTGGTCGTTCCTACTGGCAGGCTTCAACATCTTCGCCTCCGGCTTCTTCACCGCCCTGAACAACGGTGCCGTCTCCGCCGCCATCTCCTTCCTGCGAACGCTGGTGTTCCAAGCCGGCTCCGTCGTCGTCCTGCCCATACTTCTGGGCGTGGACGGTATCTGGTGGGCCATCACCGCCGCCGAGATCTTTGCCTTTATCATCTCCGGCGTCTTTCTGGTGCTCAAGCGGAATAAGTACCACTATATATGAGCGTTTTCCCCTTGCAATCGCATAAACATAGTGCTATACTATGTTTACTAACATAAGGGAGGTCTTCCCATGCTCGTATCTACCAAAGGCCGTTACGCCCTCCGGGTCATGCTGGAGCTGGCTCAGGACGACAGCGCCGCCTATCTCCCCCTGCCCGCCATTGCCGAACGGCAGGGCATCTCTGAAAAATATCTGGAGAGCATCATTTCCGTGCTGTCCAAGGCCGGCCTGGTGGACGGCCTTCGTGGCAAGGGCGGCGGTTACCGCCTGAACCGCCCCGCCGCTGACTACTCTGTGGGCCAGATCCTCCGCCTCACCGAGGGTTCTCTGGCCCCCGTCACCTGCCTGGAGGGCGACGAGAACACCTGCCCCCGCGCCGGTCACTGCACCACGCTCCCCATGTGGGAAAAGCTGGACACCATCATCAACGACTATCTGGACAGTGTCTCCCTGGCCGATCTGCTGACGCAGACCGACGGCGGCGCCCTCTGAAAGCATACCGAAAAACCTCCCGGACCACACGGTCCGGGAGGTTTTTGTTTTTCAGGTCCGACTCAGCCCTTGTGCTCCGTCTTGGCCGTATCCGTCTTGCTGGCAGCGTCGGTCTTATTGGCGGCAGCATCCTCCACCGCGGAGACATTCGCGGCAGCGGCCGCGGCGTCTGCCGCTGCCTTGTCCTGGATGCGGTCCGCCGGGATACCGGCAGCCTCGGCCTCACCGCGGGTCATGGTAATGGGCGCGGCGGAGTCCTCCACCAGCTTTGCCATCAGCAGATAGCGGTGATGATCGTCGCCGTTCTTGCACACGGACAGCACCACCACCTTGTCGCCCGCCTTGGGCAGGTTGGTCTTGTCCACGTTCACGCAGCCCTCGGCACTGTAAAAGGCGTTCTGGTTGGTGTCGCTCTTGTACTTAGGATCGCTGGCCGCCTTGCCCAGCGCCTCAAAGAATGCGTTAAACACCTTCTCGTCCTTGAAGTCGTGGTAGTACAGGATGTGGCTGGTATCATAGGGGATGCATGCGAAGAACTTATAGGTCAGCTGACGGCCCGGCTGATAGATGTACATCACGGCGTTGTCGTCGAACTTCAGCGTCTCGCCGTAGCTCTGCAAACCGCCGAACATGGTCCGGTTGGCCATGTTGTGGCCGTAGATCACCGTCATGGGGTCGCTGAGGTCAGACTTGTTGTAGTACGCCTGGATGTACAGCGAGCCGGCCTTGTTGGTCTTGCCGTCCAAATCGCGCTGCAGGTAGTAATCGTCGTCATACCCGGTGCTGCTCTTAGTGGACTTGGGACTCTGCGCCAGATAGTGGCCCTTGCTGATGGCGCACTGGGTGGCGTTGGGGATCTGGATGAACCCGAACACGTCCGGGTACTTCTTCTCATCGAAGCTGACGCCGTCCGGCAGCTGGATGGGCTCCGGCTCCACGATGACCTCATCCTTGGGGTCCGGTTCCGGTTCCTTCTTCTCGCCGCAGCCCACCAGCACGGCAGAGCCCAGTGTCAGCAGCGCCATCACAAGCGCCATTCGGCGTAAAAAGTGCTTCTTCATCTTCTCCATTGCTGCTCCTTCCCGCGGCTCCTCTCTTCCTCTCGAGCCGCTGCGGCGTGTCCGCCGCGTTGCAATATACTTTGATATGATACCATACAGCGCCCCTGATTGCAAGCACTTTTCCCCTATCCGACCCTTATGCCAGCGTCATGCCGTACTGGCCCAGCAGCTTCTCGAACCGCTGCCGCTGCGCCGGTGTCATGCGGGCCGTATACTGCGCCGCCAACGCCTGGGCCAGATCGCCGTTGCCCCGCTTCAGATAGTTCACCACAGCCCGCTGCAGGCTCTCCGCCGCCGTAGAGCTCAGGCTCTCGCCCCTGCTGCCGGTATCTCCACTATCTGTAAGACGGACGCCGGAGGCGGAAAGTTTCCTCTCCTGCTCCGCTTTGTCGGAAAAATGTGCCAGCAGCGCCTGATACAGTCTCTGATCCCGGCTGCCCGCGTCCTCATACGCCGCCTGAGCCGCCTCCAGCTGCTTCTGCCAGTCACCACGCGCCTCCTGCCAGCGGTCATAGTCCGCCTTTTCCTGCGCGTCCAGCATACTGTACTGGTTCTGCAAAGCCTTGCCCTCCTGCTGATACTCCGCCAGCGCCGCCTGCCGCAGCTCCGGCACCAGCGCTGCCAGCTCCTGCAAATAGCCGTTGTACGCCTGCTGCCCCGCGCTCTGGGCGTAGCTGGAGGCATACCCGCCAGTCAGGGCCGCCGCCTTGCCCAGCGTGTCCTCCATGGCCGCCGCGCCGCGGGCGGCATACAGTCTGGCGTACCGCTGGTACGACTCGTCCTCCTCCGGATCGTAGTCGAAGGCCTCCCGCCCCGCGATCTGGTCATACAGCGCCTGCAAACGCTCCTCGAACCGGGACCGGTACGCCTCCGGCTCCAACGCCGCCACGCTGTCCCGGTAGGCCTGCGCCGCCGTCACCTCGTCCGACGGCGTATAGCCTCTCTCCAGCTCCTGCAGACGCCGCGCCGTGCCCGCCGTGACCTCCGCCCTGGGTGCCGCCGCCTCTGCTGCCGCGGCGGCCTGCGCCGCCTGCTCCGCCGCCGTAGGCGCGGACAGCAGGCTCCCCCACGTCTCATCGCCGGCAATACCGTCCACCATCGTCAGTCCGTTCTTCTTCTGATAGTCCCGTACCGCGGCTCTCGTCTTCTTGCCGAAGATACCATCCTGGTCCAGGCTGTACCCCCGCTTGTTCAATTCATTCTGCAGCTGCCGCACCGCGCTGCCCTGTGAACCGTACGCCACCATCGTATACGTCGATGCCATGCCTCTCTCCTCCTCGTCATGTCGTGCGCCGCCAGCCATACACGCCGGCGATGCCTGTCTCCACGCTCTCCCATACCGCACCTGCCGGTGTCTCCGGCGCCGCAGGGCTGTCTGTCAGGCGCACGCTGCCCACCGGAAACAGCATCGCCTCCACTGTCTGTCCGTTCACCGTCAGCGCACCGGATACCGCCACATCCCCGTAAAACACCGCCGGCCACACGCACTCCAGCGCCTCCTGCTCCGCATATTTGCCGAAGGCCGCGCCCATTCCGCCGGCGCGCAGATGCAGCGTCACCCGGCTGGTGGCCGCCGTATACCGCACCACCCGCACGTTGCCCACCGTGTCCTCCGCGCTCAGCTCCACCTCATAGGAGGTCCCGCCGTCCAGCCCGCCGCCCAGCAGCTGCTCTGCCCCCGGCAGCAATGTCACATAGCCGTTCCACGCGCCGCCCATAGGTCGGAAGCGCGCCCGCAGGACCACCGTATTGTGCCCCTGCACATCGGCGCACTGTGCCGCGCACTTCACCTTCAGATACGCCCCGTCGTCCTTCTCTGTGCCGTCCGCGGCGCACCGCGCCGCCATAGACGCCGTGATGGCCGGCGGATAGTACGCCGCCACCGTCACCGCCTCGCCTGTCGCCGTCGCCGACCGTCCCCGGCTGTCCGTCACCGTGGCCGTGGGCCGCAGCGTCCCGCTGATGCCGATGACCGCCGTCATCCCGGCAGTGCCGGTCAGCTCCTGCCCCGCAAAGCGGAATTGCACCGACCGCACGGACGCGCCGCCCTGTGCCGCCGCCGTCGCCGCGTACCGTATCCGGCTGACGCCCTGCACACACAGGCCCCAGCTCTCCGCTGCCGTACCGTCGTTTACCACCTCCGTGGTCAGCGCCGCCGTGGGCCGCATGGTCTCCGGCACATAGGCCGTGAACGCCGCGCTCAGGCTCCCCACCGGCGTACCGCCGCTGTACACCTTCACCGTCACCGTCCCGGTGCCGTGCGTCGTCTCCGGCAGCTCCCCGGCCAGCGACTCCGGCACCGTCCACTGGTACACCACGCGCCCCGCGCTGCTGCTCACCGTCCGCAGCGCGCCGCTGCTCAGCGTTCCGGAGGCCGCCCCCAGCACATAGCTGAACGTAAAGCTGTACCCATACCCGGGCCGCGTCAGCGTCAGCGTCCCCGTCTGTCCGATCACCGCGTCCCCCGCCGTCAGTGAGAAATCTCCAATGTCCTCCACGCGCTCCACCGGCAGCGCATAGCCGTAGCTGTCGTCTCTGGCAGACCCGGAGCCGCTGTACAGCCGTATCCCCAGCGGCGCGGTGCCCACTGCTCCTGCCGCTGTTACCCAGCCGCTGTCGTACTCGATCGCGCTGCTCCACCGGCTGGGCGATGCCGCCTTCAGCGTATGCCCGCTGCACACACTTCCGCCGTCCACCGTCACCGACAGATAGATAGGGTACCCAAAATACGATGCCCCTGTCAGCGGCGCCACCGTCACATAGATCCTGTACTGCATCGCGCTGCCGCTGCGCCGGCTGTCATAGCCGAAGCTGACGCCGATCTTCGGCACGCCGCCCCACTGGATGCTGTCCAACGCCGTATAGCTCACACACTCACCCTCCGATCCACCGGAAGGCCAGTCCGCCCTCCGCCGCCTCCATGCTCCACTGCCCTACATCGATACCGCCCAGCACCGTGATGTTCGTTATGTACAGCCGGTTGTTGGACACATAGGCCACCTCCGTGGCGTCCTGCCAGAAGGACAGCCGCGTGGCGGTGAACACCGCGCGAAAGTTGTTCTGCTCCACCACCTTTTCGCCGTCCACCTCTCTGCACGTCAGGTCCTGTCCCACAGCCACGCCGTACACCGGCGCGGCCCCGTCGTAGTACACGATACCCGTGCGGATATACCCCTCCGTGTCCAGCTTATAGTGCGCGAAGGCCGCGTCCACCTTCTCCACGTTGGCCTGCAGGGCAGAGAAAAAGCTGTAATACTGCGTCACCGCCTCCGGTGCCGCCTCCAGCTGGGCGCTGAGCTTCGCCACATAGCTGCCGAAGTCCGAGCTCGCCACATATTCCTCCTCCAGCTTCGCCGTCAATGCCGCCGTGGTCTTCTGTACCTGGTCCGCCGTCTTCAGGATCATGCTCCGCAGCGTCTCATACTGCCCGTCCGCCGTCTCCGATGCCGCCGTGCCCAAGCGCCCGTTGGCCTGCCGCCGGGCAGAGGCCTCCCCTGCCCCGCCGCCCAGCGCCTCCAGCTGTCCCAGCGCCAGGTTGAGCTGCTGGACCATCTGCACCAGATACGCATACTGCTGCGTCACCTGCTCCTGCACCGATCCCGCCGGTGCCATCGGCAGGGCAAGCACGCTCATGGCCCGTCACTTCCCTTCTCATACACCGCTGCCGCGCTGTACACCCGGCACGGTCCGTCCCCGGCCAGCTTCAGCCGCAGGTGTCCGCACCGCCGGGGCCGCACCTGCAGCACCGCGCCGCGGGTCTGCCCCACCTCGCCGGATACACCGCCCACTTGTTCCCAGACGTTGTCCCCGTCATAGCAGACATACGCCTTCACTGTGCTCCCGGCCGCCGTCTTCAGCCGCAGCTCCAGCCGCGAGAGATACTTGTGCTCCGGCGTGTACAGTCCCAGGTCGCCGCTTTCGGCGCTCCAGGAGAACCCCGTCTCCGCCGTTCCCAATGTACCGCTTGTATCCAGCAGCCGTCCGTCGCTGCACAGTACTGTCATCTCCCCGTTCCACCGGGCGAAGGCCACCGCCGCCGTATCGTCCTGTCGGTGCCACAGCCGCTTCTGCGTGTCGTACACCAGCAGCTCCGTCTCTCCCGCCGCGTCCACGACGGACAGCCAGTACCGGCCGCTTTCCCCGCCGGCCACGCCGCCGGTATACCGCTTGTCGCCCAGCGCCCGGGATACGCACACCGGCATACTTCCGTCAAAGGCGTACACCCCGTCGTTCCCCAGATAGTACACCACGCCGTCCGCCACGGCCACGGTCCTCTCCGCACCCTTCCGCACGCCGCTGCACGGCACCGTCACGATCTGGTGCCCGCCGCCCGCCGCCGGATAGATACGCTCCATGCAGCTCTCCTTGAAGAACACCACGCCGCCCATGCAGGCCGCCGCCCCGGTAAAGGGTCCGTCCGAGCCTCTGGCGGCGGCGTAGCTGTCGGTGCTCAGCCCCGCAAAGCTGTTCCAGTTGCGGAAATCTCCCAGCGCGCAGGCGTATATCTCGTTCACCGCCTGTCCATCCACGATGCCGTACTTGCACCCCCACAGCCGGTTGCCCTGCTCCACCACAAAGTCCATCTCCGGCATCAGCCGCATCACCGTCACCGCAGCCGTCTGGCTGTCCAGCGTCCGGCACAGCGCTGGCACCAGCACCCAGTCGTCCTCCGCCGCCTGCAATATGTGCAGGCCGTTCAGCTCCGCCGCGCCGCAGCCTGCCACCGTCACGCCGTCCCCGGCGCGGAAGCCCAGTCCCACGCCCACGGCGGCGATCTTTGTGTACACCTCCGCCAGCACCGTCCACGCGCCGCCGTCATACCGCCGCATCACGCTCTCCGATCGCTCCGTGTCCAGCCACAGATCCCCTGTCTGCGGCTCCTGGGGCGCCTCCGTGCCCGCCGCGTAGCTGCCCAGGCTCTCCCCCGTCCCGTCGCACAGGGTGAACGTCACCTCTCCCGTGGTGGCCCGCACGTTCTCCATGCTCCCGAAATCCGTCAGATCCTGGGTATTGATGTACTTCTTGTCCGGAAAGATCAGCAGATACGCCCCCATGCTCACCAACTGCTTCCGGCTGTCCGTCAGCACCAACCCCGTTTTCGCGCCGTTCACATACAGCGCCGTGCCGTCCACCCAGAACAATCCGTCCTTCTCCGTCATGCCGTTGGGCTTCGCCAGCTGCGTCACCGTCCGCCGCAGGGGCCGCGTCTCCAGCGCCGGATACCCGCTGCTCCACAGGTTCTCCATCTGCTCCAGACTCCCCGCGCCGCTGCCCGGACGGCGATCCAGTCCCCCGAACTGCTCTACGCCTGCCCGCTGCTGCGCCGCCGCCTTCAGCTTGGGAAAATACATCTCCGCCGCCCCCTTTCAGCACAGCCGCAGCGCCGACGCGCCGCCCTCCGGCGCCGCCGTCCTGGCCCGGTAGTCCCGATAGGTCAGAAACGCGTTGTTCCACAGGCCCGCCGCGCTGTTGTACCGCGCCGTCTCCCCGTTGGCATAGTGCACCTGCGCCTCCACATAGTGCCGGTACAGTTCGTCAAAGGGCGGCTCCGCCGTCAGTTCTGTTACCTCGGTCAGCGCCGGCAGTTCCCCCGTCTCCCGGCACAGCTCCCGCCGCACAAAGCCCTCCGCCTGGGCCAGCCACCGCAGCTTCTCCGCGCGCGCATACCCATTGGGCAGCAGCGCGTCCACCCGGTCCAGCACCTGTTTTGCCGTCGTCCTTGCCATGGCCGTCACCTCAGGACGCTCTCTCGTCCACATAGCGCCGGGCCGCCTCCGCCATCATGGCGGCGTTTTCCAGCACCTCCGCCACGCACACCGGCACACGCACCTCCACGCCGCGCATGATCTTCCAGCTGCGTCCGTTGACGGACACGATGACAAAATTCTCCTCCTGCTTTCTGCCTCTGGGCAGCAGCACCGTTGTCATTTTTTCCTTCATCTCGCCCTTCTCCTTTCCTCATGTAAGACCTCGCCCCGCCGTCCGCCCGCGTTCCGCAGGGGGCGGTGGCCTCGACGTCCCGTCAGCGCGGCGTGGCCGCGCTGACGGCGGCATTTCCCGCAGGGGCGGACGACCCGTCCGCCCCTGCTTCACGCTCCCTCAGTTCGCCTTGTCCTCGTCCGAATAGCTGCTGCCGCACTCCACGCGCACCATGTACTCGTCGTACAGGATAGCCGCGGCGTGTACGCCCTTCCAGCCCACGCTGGAGCGCTGGTCCAGCGGGTCGGCGGTACCAGAGCTGCCGCGGGGCTTCACGATGACCTCCGTGCCCTCGCTCAGGTCCACCACGCCATAGGCGCCCTTGCCCAGGAACAGGCAGCCGTACACGGCGCAGCCCTGCTTGCCGCCTTCGCCGGGGTAGATGACCTCCTTGTCGCCCACGGTGACGGTCTTGTCCAGCACCAGCTTCGCGTCGGTGTTGCTCACCACCTGGCAGCGGGTGCCGCCCAGCACCACATAGCGGCCCGCCAGCGCGCCGGCGGCCACAGTACCGCCGTTGAAGGTCACGTCGGTGCTGGCCATAACGTTGCCGTTCACCTTCAGCGTGCGGCTGTCGGCGGCCAGGTCCTCACCGCGATAGATCTTCGCCTCCGTGGTCTCCACGAAGCGCACGCCATGCAGCTCACCGATCTCGCCGGAGAACAGCTCCGTGGCCCCGGCATACTGGTGGGCGGCGATCCACGCCTCGTCCTGGCGCAGGTCAAAGGCCACGCTGGGGTGGATGATGCACACATACTTGCCGTCAAAGGTGGGCGCGTTCATCTTCTTCAGCTGGGTCGCCGCCTTGGCCACCAGCTCGCTGGTCATGCGGCAGTCCTTGTCCAGCGTCATGCGGCTGGTCACGTCGGTCTTGGTGCCGTCGCTGCCGATCTTGGGCGCGTAGATCACCTGCTTGCCCTGCTGGATCTCGTTTCGGGTCACCGTGTCCAGCGTCAGGCCCATGTTGCTGCCGTGGCGGTCGGTGATCTCCAGCACCACGTCGTCGATGGCGGTCAGGTCCAGCATATCCGACACGGTGGTGTAATCACCGTACTGCGCCAGCTCCTTGGTGATGTAGCTGACGGAGATACCGCTGCCGTCGGGCGTCACGCCCTCGGTCAGGGGCTTCAGCGCCTTGTCAAAGGCGCCGAACTTACGCCACTCCACGGTCTTGCCGCCGCCGGCAGGCAGGCCCTTTGTGGCCGCGAACTGGTTGTGCACCAGCTGCGGTTTGGCATTCTCCAGCAGCTCCATGCCGTAGTAGGTCTTCATCTCCGCGCTCAGGCCCGCCGTGGTCTGGGTGTTCTCCGCAAACATCTGCAAATTCATCTCCATGTTTTCTCTCCCTTTCTAAAATCTGATCTTCTCTCCATCCTGTACTCTCTTCCGTATCGCCGCCAGCTCCGCCCCGCTGAGACCCTTGGGATCCCAGCGGCTGACGCTCCTGCGCCGTCCGCCGTTCTCCGCCACGCGGCTTCCGCCGCTGGCGATGGCCTGGGCCATCTGCTGCCGCGCCCGGATCACCGCGAATTCCATCGCGGCCTGCAGCTGCGCCTCCTGCTCCCGCTGCCGCGCCGTCTCCGCCGCGGCCGCCATCTCCCGCAGCCTCTCGTTCTCCTGCCGCAGTCCCCGCAGCCGTCCGTCCAGTATTCGCCGCACCCGTGCGTCGAATTCTCCCTTGTACCGGCCGCGTATCAGCGTCTCGAAGTCCTCTTCCCCGCCAGGTACCCCCTGTTCCCCGGCAGGTACCTGCTGCTCCCCGGCGTCGGGAGCCATTCCGCCCGTCTCCTCCGCAGTCTCCTGCGCCGTCTTTTCCAGCTCGTCCATCCGAACTCTCCTCCCCGTGGTAGGTCACGACCCGATCTCCACCCTGTCAGGGTATTGCCGCGCCAGCAGCGCCAGCCCGCACCGCACCAGCGCGAACTCCCGGGCACAGTCCCCCGTACCCGCGATCTCCGCGTATCCCGGCGCGCTTTGGAACCGTTCCAGCCGCCCTGTCTCCCGCAATCTCCCCGCCAGCGCGTACACCAGCGCGGACGCCGCCGCGCATACGATGTCCTTCCCATACTCGCCGTACCCGGCGTGGCCCCGCACCGTAAGGTGCGCGCCGCCGCAGCTGGCCCGTATCATCTGGGCCGTACCGCCTGCCGCGTGGCCTGCCGCTGCCGCGTCACCGCGTCGCTGCTCCGGCGCACCGCCGCCTTTCCGCCGCTGCTCTCCCGCTTCTCCAGCTCTCGCTCCAGCGCCTCCGCCAGATGGGTCCCCTGGCTCTTGTCCAGCAGCGTCACCGCCCGCCGCAGCGCCTCCGTCAGCCACGCCTTCTGGTCCGTCTCCTTCTGTCCCTGCCGGATGACCTCCGCCAGCGTGTCCTTGCTGCGGAACTGCATCAGCTCCAGGCACCGCAGCGCCTGCTCTGCCATATCGCTGCGGAAGAACCCCATCTGGAACAGCTGCAGGGCCAACTGATTGTACTCCATGGTCTGGTACGGCGTCTCGTCCTGTGCCATCACCTCCAGATCGAACTCCGGCACGCGATAGCCCCCGGTCAGCAGCGCCCTGGGCCGCAGGCCCCCGTTGCCATAGGCGACGAACGCCCCGCCGTCCCGGCCCAGCAGCCGGAACTGCCGCGGCACGTCGTAAAACTGCCGGATCAGCTCAATGCACAGCGTCACCACCTGTGAAAACGCCTCATACCCGTCGTCGATCATGTTCCGTGACAGCTTGCCGCCCGCCTCCTGCAAGGCCGCAATAGCCGTGGCCGCCGTCACGCCGCCGGCGGTGCCGCCGCTCATCACGTCCCGGTTGCCCGCCGTCTCCTTCATCTCCGCGATCTTGTTCTGCAGCACCGCCACATACACGCTGTCCAGCGCCGGCACCCGGATCGGTGCGATGGAGTCCGCACCCAGGTTCCCGTTGGTGTGCACGAAGGGCCTCGTCCAGTCGGCATACTCGTTCTCGTTCACCGCGCCGTCCGCCCGGATGAAAAACCGCGGCGTCGCCGCCGCCAGCGTGTTTTTCAGAATAGCCTGGTTCATCAGGTCGATCTGCTTCTGCGCCGACTTGCACAGATCCACATACCCATACCCGCAGGGCGTCCCCTCCTCGGGAAACAGCGTATCGAACACGAACGGGTACTTCCCGTGGTCGTACCAGCCCCGCGCCGCCATCTCCGGGTCGTTCTCCGTGGCATACAGCACATTCTCCCCCACGAACTTGCAGTACTGCAGCACCTGCCGTCCCTCACGCTCCGTGTGGTAGTACCAGTCCACCACCAGCGACTGCTCCGACGTGTCCACCTTGTCGTCGAACAGATACCGGCTCACCTGCGCGCCGCCGCGCCCCAGCTTCCCCTCCAGCTCCGGCCATCTCCGCACCAGATGGTTGTTGGGCACCAGCTCCGTGCAGAAAAAGTGCTCCGACTCCTGTATGTCCGTGACCCCCGGCTCCCAAAACAGGTTCAGCACGTCCATGCTGCGGATGCTCACGTCGCCCAGCCCGTGCAGCTTTTCGTTGTCCCAGAACACGCCGTACACGGCGCACCCGGACTTCAGCTTGTCCCACCACGCCTTGGAATACGTCCGCCTGAACCGGTCGTTTTTCAGCAGCACCGGCAGGATACGGCTCAGCGTCTCTGCCTCCTGCCGGTCTCCCGGCTCCCGGGGCAGCACCGTCGGCTCCGGATAGCAGTCCATGGCGTCCGCGTGCTTGCTGAGGATGCAGTTCACCAGCCAGCCGCTGGCCGGCCGCACGTCCTCCGGATTGCCGCCCTCGCCCGCCTTCTCCATCTGCTCCCAGTGCCGCAGCTTCCAGAACTGCTCGTTGTCGATGATGCGCCTGTCCAGATTTTGCTTGCCCGCGCGATAGCGCCGCAGCACCTCCGCCGCGGCCCGTACCGCCTCCGCCCCGATCTTCACCGGAACACCGGCGTCCCGCGCGGTCCTTGTCTCCTGCTCCATCCGAGCACCTCCCTTTCATGTTCTGTCCCTGCCCCCGCCCAGCCCGAAAGTTGCCCGCAAACGTGCAACACCCCCAAATTTTTTGTCCCAGCCTTCCCACCAAAAAAAGCGCAAAAAAAGAAAGCCCTTACGGGCTTTCTTTTTTCAGTCTGTCGAGGAACCCAGATTGTACTCAGGAGCAGACTGGATCTCGAACATATATGAGCGAAAAAACAGCAAAGCGAAACGAGGACAACAGATTCCTCCATTTCCATGTGGCCAATTTTTTCA
>OJKI01000447.1_pt1 | contig 16051 bp, 10 predicted proteins | sample 1596431 | NCBI WGS metagenome assembly OJKI01 (sample SAMEA4350165, study PRJEB24818) | metagenome | biome: human; feature: gut; material: faeces | place: Denmark | collected 2013-09 | reverse complement strand
GGTATGTATTATAAATAATGTGGTAGCTGCCGATAAGCCCCGCGAGGGAGAAGGTCTTGCTCGGCGCGTAGAACGCCATCGTGCGCTCGCGCGCGTCCGCGGAGACGGACTGTGTCGGGATATGCTTGTGCCCCGGCATGATGATGTCCGACCATATCTCGTCGGATATCACGAGGCAGTCGTTCGCGGCGTAGACCTCCATCGCACGCTCAAGTTCCCAGCGCTCCCACACGCGGCCGCAGGGATTGTGCGGCGAGCAGAGAATGGCGAGGTGGATGTGGTGCCGCTTAAGCTTGGCGTCCATGTCGGCGTAGTCCATGCGCCAGACGCCGTTCTCGTCGCGCACGAGCGGGCTGTGAACGAGCACGCGCCCGTTGTCGGCCATCGTGTGCGTGAAGCCCACGTAGGTCGGGGGGTGGACGAGGATTTTTTCGCCCGGTGCGGTCAGCGCCTGCACGGCGGAGCTTACGCCGCCGAGGACGCCGTTCTCATAGCCGATATGCTCGCGCGAGAGCTTCGTGATGCCGTTGCGGCGCTGCTGCCACGAGATGATGCTGTCAAAATAGCTGTCCGGCAGGGAGAAATAGCCGAAGTTCGGCATCTCCAGCCGCTTCTCTATCGCTTCGATTATCGGCGGCGCGGCAGGGAAGCTCATGTCTGCGACCCACATCGGTATCTTCCGGACGTCGGGATCGGGCTGCACGTCGAATGGGACGACGTCGGCGGCCAGAGAATCGCGCCCCGCGCGGTCAAGTATTGTTGTAAAATCGTATTTCATGGCTCAATTCAGGAAATCTCTGAGTTTCTTGGAACGGCTGGGGTGACGCAGCTTGCGCAGCGCCTTGGCCTCGATCTGGCGGATACGCTCACGGGTGACGTTGAACTCCTTGCCGACCTCCTCGAGGGTACGGGTGCGGCCGTCAACTATGCCGAAGCGCAGCTCGAGCACCTTTTTCTCGCGCGGCGTGAGTGTGTCGAGCACCTCCATGAGCTGCTCCTTGAGCAGCGAGAAGCTTGCCGCCTCGCTCGGCTCGGATGCGTCCTCGTCTGGGATGAAGTCGCCCAGGTGGGAGTCCTCCTCCTCTCCGATAGGCGTTTCGAGCGAAACCGGCTCCTGCGCGATCTTGAGTATCTCGCGCACCTTTTCAACGGGCATGCCCATCTCGGCGGCGATCTCCTCGGCGCTGGGGTCGTGGCCAAGCTCCTGAAGCAGCTGGCGCGATACGCGGATGACCTTGTTTATCGTCTCGACCATGTGGACGGGAATGCGGATGGTTCTGGCCTGGTCGGCGATGGCGCGGGTGATGGCCTGACGGATCCACCACGTTGCGTAGGTCGAGAACTTGTAGCCCTTGGTGTAGTCGAACTTTTCAACTGCCTTTATAAGGCCGAGGTTGCCCTCCTGAATGAGGTCAAGGAACAGCATGCCGCGGCCGACATAGCGCTTTGCGATCGAAACGACCAGGCGCAGGTTTGCCTCTGTCATGCGGCGCTTTGCCTCCTCGTCGCCCTGGCTCATTCTTATCGCAAGCTCGACCTCCTCCTCGGCGGTCAAAAGCGGAACCTTGCCGATCTCCTTGAGAAACATGCGGACGGGGTCGTCGGTGCTGTAGCTGTCATCGACCTTAACGTCGGCCATTTCCTCCTCGGTGACCTCTTCGATCTCGTTAAGCTCCTCGATTTCGGGCATGTCGATGTCGTCAAGGATCGTGACTGCGTCGTCGTCGCTGATGTCGATCTCTATCTTGCTGGCTTCGAGGGCGTCGTAAAACTTCGCGATAGAGTCGGCGTCAACGCCCTTTTCCTCGAGCGCTGCGATTTCTTTTGTGGTGATCTTGCCGGCTTTCTTCGCCTTTTCCATGAGCTCGTTGAGGATATCCTCGGTGGTTTTCGCCTCTGCCGCTTCCTCGACGGGCTTTTCCTCGGCGGCCTTGGTGCGGCGCGTGCTTTTTTTCTTCGGAGCCGATTTTGCGGCGTCTGCCGCAAGCAGCTCGTCGGTTGCGCGCTCGAGATCCTGCGTGGTCATGGTTTCAATGTCTTTATCCATAGTTTTACCCCTCATATCCTTTGGTTTCTTTAAGTCTGTTTGCAAGTTTGCGAAGGTCCTCGCCCGACTGCTTCAGCTCGTGCCGGGAGCGGATCCTTTCTATGTAATCGGCAAGCGCCTTGTCACCGTTTCGCAGTGCCTCCGGTTTTTGCAGAACCGAGGCCAAAAGCGCCGCCTCCTGCGGAAGCAGCACTGCGCTCATCGAGGCCATGCTGATTATTTCGCCGTTTTCAAATTTTGATTTGAGCACGGAATATATCCGCGCCAGCGCCGGCGACGAGAAGATCTCCGGCGGCGGGAGCTCCTTGCCGCGGCAGATGCCCTGATCGAGATACAGAAGCCTTATTATGCCCTCCTCGGCGGCGGCGGATTCGGGATCTTCATAGTGCAGCTCCTTTGCCTTGGGCTGAAACTGCCGCTCGGGATGTGAGGCGCTTTTTGCGTCGGTGCGCTGGGCCGTGCGCACAAGGCGCTTGCGCCTTCGCTCAACCTCCTGCGCGACAACGTCGCTGGCAACACCGGCCATTGACGCAACGCGCATCGCGTAGACCTGACGCTCCACGCTGCCCGGCAGGTGCGCGACCATATCCGAGGCTTCCTTCAAAAACGCGACCTTCTGCTCGTCGATGCTCAGGTCGTATTTATCCGTCACGTTTTGCAGCTGATAGTCGATGTGGTTCTCCGACTTGTCTATCAGATTTCGGAACGCGTCTGCGCCCTTGGTCTTTATATACTCGTCAGGGTCCTTTGCGCCGCTCATCGACAGCACCTTGACCTTAAGATCGAGCTTTTCCAGAAGCCCGATGGCGCGCTGCGAGGCTTTTTTGCCTGCGCCGTCGTTATCGTAAGCGATGATGACCTCGTTCGTGTAATGCGAGATCAGCCGCGCCTGCTCGGGCGTGAGCGACGTGCCCAGCGACGCGACCGCGCCGTCAAAGCCGGCCTGATGCATCATCACGACGTCAACGTTGCCCTCAGCAAGTATTATATGTCCGCTCTTCGACTTTTTAGCCAGATTAAGCGCAAAAAGATTGCGGCTTTTGTTGAACACCATCGTTTCCGGGCTGTTCATATACTTCGGCTCGCCGTCGCCGAGTATTCTGCCGGAAAAGCCGATGAAATCGCCCCTGACGTCGATGACGGGGAACATTAGCCGGTTGCGGAACGTGTCGTAGTGTCCGCCGTTTTTGCCCTTGCGGACAAGTCCGGCGTCGAACATCTCATATTCCGAGTAGCCGAGCGCCTTCATCGCGTTTATGAGGCTGTCCCATGTGTCCGGCGCGTAGCCGAGGCCGAAGCGCTTTGCCGTATGCGGCGTTATCTGACGCCGTGCCATATAATCAAGCGCAGGCTTGCCCTCGGGCTTGCTGAGGCACGAGTAGAAAAATCTCGCTGCATCGCGGTTTAAGTCCAGAAGCCGGCGGCGTTTTTTAGACTCGCGGCTATCCTCCTGCTCGGGCATGGTCATGCCAACGCGCTTTGCCAGGAACTCAACGGCCTCAGGGAAGCTGAGGTTTTCGATCTCCATTATGAAATTTATAACGCCTCCGCCCTTGCCGCAGCCGAAGCAGTGGTATATCTGCCTGTCCGGCGACACGGAAAACGACGGCGTTTTCTCGCTGTGGAACGGGCACAGGCCGAACTGGTTCGAGCCGGAGCGCTTGGTCAGGCGCACATACTCGCCCACAACGTCTACTATATCGTTTTTTTCAACAAGCTCCTGAAGGAAGCTCTCCGGTATAGCCATTGCCCATCCTTTCTTTTAGCAGCGAATTGACGCACCTACGGATACATTTATCTCTGGCAGCCCGGTGTCGGAACAACGGAGAAAACCATGACGTTTCGCGTAACGCAAGTGCGCTGCTGGATTTTTTGCCGCGCCCCTGTAGGGAACAGACTTGCCTGTTCCGTTTTTTTAGAGGCGCTTTAGCGCTGTACCTATAAATAATATTGCGGCAGCCCGGTGTCGGAACAACGGAGAAAACCATGTTTGCCTCGTGCTGCGTTCGTGCGCTGCTGAATTTTTCGCCGCACCTGATTGGCTCCACTGTTAAGGGGAGCAGGCAGCTTTGCTGCCGAGGGGTTGAATTAAATCCGTGCGCTTGCGCACACATTAATTATTCATCATTCACTATTCATTATTAATTTTATTTGACCGTCCACGACATGGGGATAAATATCTCGCTGAATTTTTCCATGGCGTAGCCGTCGGTCATGCCGGAGATATAGTCGCAAACGGCACGCGAAACGCCCTCGCGGCTTGCGATAAGCTGCATCTCGTCCGGCATTTTATCCGGATGCTTGAGGTAATAGTCAAAAAGCGAGCCGATGATGCCGTCAACCTTGCTCTCCTCGCCCTTGGCGATCGGATTGGTGTACACGTCCGAATACATGAAGGCGTGGAAGAAATCGACCGCCTCCTGCATGTAATCGCTCATTTGAATTTTTCCGCCGCCGCTGTTTTCAATGAGGTCGAGCATGATAGAATTAATCCTCTCACTGTTGCGCTCGCCGCAGCGCGTGCGGATCATGTCGGGAACGTCCTCTGCGCGGAGTATTCCGGCGCGGATGGTGTCGTCAAGGTCGTGATTTATGTACGCGATGCGGTCGGCAAGGCGAACGACGGTCGCCTCGGTCGTATCGTCCGGAGCGCCGTGCGTGTGATGCAGGATGCCCATGCGCGTTTCATAGCACAGGTTAAGCCCCCGGCCGTCGCGCTCGAGGATATCGACAACGCGCAGCGACTGCTCATAGTGCTTGAAGCCCTCTTCGTATATTTTGTTGAGCGCGCGCTCGCCGGCATGACCAAACGGCGTGTGTCCCAGATCGTGACCCAGCGCCATTGCCTCGGTAAGATCCTCGTTTAAGTCCAGCGCCCTTGCTATGGTTCGCGCAAGGCGCGATACCTCAAGCGTGTGCGTAAGGCGCGTTCTGTAATGATCGCCCTCCGGACGCAGATACACCTGCGTTTTGTGCTTTAATCTGCGGAAGGACTTGGAGTGCGTTATTCTGTCAACGTCGCGCTGGAAGCAGGTGCGTATCTCGCACTCCGGCTCCGGTGTGCGCCGGCCCTTTGAGTTCTCGGCTCTGACGCCGAACTCACCGACGAGCGTTCGCTCGATTATCTCGCGCTTTTCTCTCGGACACGCCATGCATTTCCCTCCAATCAAAAAAGGCATCAAATTTTCTTTCAATACTTTATACGACGCAAATTCGCATTTCCCTGCAATTTATTTTGAATTTTCTCGAAAAAATTTTCGGAGGTACGGCTGTACCCCCGAAAAAGTTATTTTATTCTGACCGGCATAAGCTCCTCGCCGACAGTCTGCGCGCTGCACGCTCCGGCGCTCAGCTCCGTAACGCGCGCGGAAAAAGCCTCGGCGTTATTCTCCGGCAGCAGCAGCGAAAGCAGCACGTCCGCGCCGTAGTCAACGTTCTGCACAGCCCCGTCAAGCGAAAGGCACTCCGTTTTCATGCGCTCGAGAAGCGAATACGGGCAGCCAACCTCGAGCTTCACCCAGCGGCGCACGGCGGCGATCCCGGCCGCGTCCAGCGCGTCCTTCGCGCTTTTTGTGTATGCGCGCAGCAGTCCGCCCGTTCCGAGCAGAACTCCGCCGAAATACCGCGTGACGACGCACACGACGTTTTCAACGCCCTCGCGTTTGAACACTTCGAGCATCGGCAGTCCTGCCGTGCCCTGCGGCTCACCGTCGTCGGGGTAGGGCACGGCACCGCCGCGGATTATATAGCACCAGCAGTTGTGCCGTGCGTCATAGTGCTTTTTCTTCATCTCGTTTATGAAGTCGCGCGCGGCGTCCTCGGTTTCGACAAATCGCACATGGCCGAGAAAGCTCGAACGCTTTTCGACAAATTCAGCCTCGCCGCTGCCGGCTGGCACGAAATACTCGCTCAATCCTCCCAGTCCTCCTTGGGCTCGGTGTAATTGGGTATATACCGCTTTACCTTGCCGAAAACCTCGGGCGGAACAGTGACCTCGGCCTTGATGCCGTCGTCGAGATATTCAAGGCTCGTCACCGCGGCCTCGCGGTTTAAAAGATCCATGATCCCGGCGTCGGAATACGGTATGCGCAGCGTGACCTTGTGGTTGCCGCGGTCGAGCAGAGCGGACAGGCGCTGCACAAGCTCCTGTACGCCCTCGCCGCTTTTTGCCGAAAGGCAGACAACGTCCTCGCCGTGCGGCAGTATGCCGAGGTAGGCGTCGCACTTGTTGAAAACGCGGATGCACGGCGTCTGCTCGGCTCCAAGCTGGCAGATAAGCTCGTCAACGACGCGCGCCTGCTCCTCCCAGTCGGGGTTTGAAATGTCTATGACATGCAGCAGAACATCGGCGTAGCTCAGCTCCTCGAGCGTTGCCTTGAACGCCTCGACCAGATGGTGCGGAAGCTTGCGGATAAAGCCGACGGTGTCGGATATGAGCACCTCGGTCACTTCATCGATGCGCAGCTTGCGCGTTGTGGTGTCAAGCGTGTCGAAAAGACGGTCATTTGCCGGTATGCCGGCATCGGTCAGGCAGTTTAAAAGCGTTGACTTTCCGGCATTGGTGTAGCCGACGAGCGCAACGACGGGAACGTCGTTTTTCTCGCGCTTGCGGCGCTGGGTCGAGCGCACCTTGCGCACGGCGGCAAGCTCCTCCTCAAGCTTCTGGATCTTCCTGCGGATATGGCGGCGGTCGGTCTCAAGCTGAGTTTCGCCGGGGCCGCGCGTTCCGATGGGCGACGAGCCGCCGGAGGCTGTCTGGCGCACAAGGTGCGTCCACATGCCCGTCAGGCGCGGCAGCAGGTATTTGTACTGCGCAAGCTCTACCTGAAGCTGTCCCTCGCGAGTCTGCGCGCGCTGTGCGAAGATATCCAGGATAAGCCCCGAGCGGTCGAGCACCTTGACTCCGAGCTCCTCGCCGAGGACTCGCATCTGCGACGGTGACAGCTCGTTGTCGAAAACGGCAAGGTCGCAGTTGTTCATTTCTATAAATTCCTTCAGCTCGGCGACCTTGCCGTCGCCGATGAAGCTGCGCGGATCGGGCGTCGGGCGGTTTTGAATCATCATGCCGACGGCCTGACCGCCTGCCGTTTCGACAAGCGCGGCAAGCTCCTGCATCGAGATCTCGCTTGAGCGCTCCGACTGCTCCATCGACGCCGCCGCAAGTCCGGCCAGCACCGCGCGTTCAATTTTTATATCGTTAGTCTCTATTGTTATCAGTCCTTATTTTTGGTTTACATTATATTATACCAAATCCGCCGCCGCTTGTCACGAAAATATGAAAAAGGCTCTCTTTCGGGAGAGCCTTGTGCTTGTATAAGATCGTTTATTTGCCTCCGGACGCGCGATAAAGGAAGGTCACGACCTGTGCGCGTGTGCAGCCTTCGTTCGGTGAAAAGTGCTCGGCGCGCGTGCCCTTGGTTATGCCCTCGGAGCTTGCCCAAATAACAGCGTCATGGCAGAAGGAGCCGGAGGAAACATCGGAAAAATTGCATGCGCCGCTTACCTTGGGCGAGCCTGCCGAGCGGTACAGGAACGTGACTATCTGTCCGCGCGTGCAGGGAGCATACGGCGAAAAGCTCGTGCTGCTCGTTCCCTTTGTTATGCCGCGCTCGACCGCCCATTGCACCGCTTCATAGAAAATGTCGCCGGGCTTTACGTCGGCAAAGCTCACGGCCGCCTTGGCCTCCGGCTGCCCTGCCGCGCGCCAGAGAAACATCACTATCTGATATCGTGAGCAGACGTCATTTGGAGAGAAAGTATTTTTCCCCGTTCCGTTTGTTATGCCGTTTTTTACAGCCCACTGCACGGCGTCGAAGTAAAACGCACCGGGCTTAACATCGTCAAATTCCGGCGCAGCTTCCACGCCCTTTGCGCCGCAGACAGAGCACACGCCGCCGAAAAATTTGTGCCCTGCTGCCGCAACGGTCTTGCCGATCTGTGTCATGTCTCCGCAGCGCATGCAGATAAGATCGCCCGTGTAGCCGCTTTCGGTGCATGTCGGCGCTTTGACGCGCGCAGGCTGAGGATCGTGCCCGAGAGCGAATATGACGCTGCCCTGCTTGAACACCTTGCCGCAGACGGTGCATACCTCGTCGCCGGTGTAGCCGCCGGTCAGGCAGCCTGCGGCTTTGGCGTTTTGCAGCTGCGTTTTATGTCCGACGGCGCTGACATAATCCTTTGTGTAGCACTCGCCGCAGGAGCAGGTGTAGGTCGTAAATCCCTCGGTCAGGCAGGTAGGCTTTGTGACGATGGGGATAAAATCGTGCTTGTGCGGGGTGTCCTTGTTCGGATCGAGTATGCCGCAGCGGACGCATATGCCGCCCTTGTAGCTGTGCCCGAGCGGCGGCGTGTAGCTGTCCTCGCGCTTATCGCCGCAGGCGCACAGATGCACGGTGCAGCCGCGCTCGGTGCATGTCGGCGGGATAACGGTGTCGGTGTATTTGTGCTCGTGATCTGTGCGGGTAAAGCTCTTTTCGGCATTGTTGAGCGCGTTGTTGCAGGTTTCTTTCGTGACCTGGCTCCAGTCCGTGTCGCTGCCGAGATAATCGACCTTTTTCAGCGCCGTGCAGCCGTCGAAGGCGCGCTCGTTTATGTGGCTGACGCTTTTCGGTATGGTTATGCTCTCAAGCGATGAGCAGCCGAAAAACGCCTCGGTCGGAATGACGGTCACCTCGGCCGGAATTTTCACGCTTTTGAGCGCGGCACAGCCCGAAAACACCTTTTCGCCGAGCGTTTTAACGTTGTCGGGCAGCGCGATCTCCGCAAGCGCGGCACAGCCTGAAAAGCATGAGGCTTCAAGCTTTGTGATGTTTTTTGGAAGAGTGATGCGCTTTAAAGCCGCGCAGTTTTCAAACGCGCTCTCGCCGATCGATATCACCGAATCGGGAATGACAAGGCTTTCAAGCTTTGCGCAATCTTTGAACGCGCCGCCGGCAATGGCAACGGTGCCGCTCGGAACGGTGTAGTCTGCCGACTTGCCGACCGGACAGCGCAGAAGCTCTTTATCGGCGGAAAAAAGCACTCCGCCGTCGGACGAAAACGCCTTGTTTCCCTCCGCGACCTCAAACGCCGCAAGGGATGTGCAGCCGCCAAAGGCATTCAAGTCGATTTGCGTGACCGTCTCGGATATGCTGACTTTTTCAAGAGCCGTACAGCCGGAAAACGCGCCGCCCGATATGCTCTGCACGCCGCTTTCGATGACGGCGCTTTGAATTTTGTCCTTTTGCTCATCCCATGGCGCCGCGTTTGCGACGGATGAAAAATCGGGCATTTTGCCGCTGCCGCTTATGGTGAGAGCGCCGCTGCGCGAAAGCGACCAGCTCAGACCGCCGTCGATGCTTCCGCTGCCCAAAGCTTCCGACAGCGCAGCGTCGCAGACGGTGCAGGCATCGCCGCCGATAGCCGTCCATCTCTCCGGCGTTCCAGCAAAGCTTGCTTTGTCGATTGCCGTGCCGTTGAACGCAGCCTCGCCGATGCTCTCCAGAGTTCCGGGAAGCGCTAAGCTTTCAATATTGCCGCAGTTTGCAAAAGCGGCAGCGCCTATGCTTTTTATGCTGGACGGCAGCTTTTCGAGGATGAATGCCGTACACCTCAAAAACGCATTCGCGCCGATTTCGGTAACGGTGTCGGGGATATATACGCTGCCAAGCTGCGCACAGTCTGTAAATATCCCGTCCGGGATTATGGTTAGCATTTGCGGTAAGTAAACCGATTGCAGCCCCTCGCAAAGCGAAAAAGCCTCGCTTCCTATGGACTGAACACTGTCGGGGATTGTAACATCAATGAGATTGTTGCAATTGGAAAACGCATTTGCGCCGATGGTTTCGAGGCTATACGGAAAGTCAAAGTCTCTAAGTGCTTCGCATCCGGCAAATGCGCCACTGCCTATGCGCGTCAAGCCACCCATAAAAGTGACCATAGATAATTCCTTGCAAGAATGAAAGGCATTATCGCCTATGCTTGTAACGCCGTCCCCTACGGTTATTTCGCAAATGTCGCTGTTTTTTGCGCTCCATGGAGCAGGATCAGCACTACTGTAATCATACATTTCTCCCGTTCCCGAGATAGTCAGTATGCCGTCTGCAAACTTCCATGTCAGATTTTCTCCGCATTTGTTGTTGTCGTCTGCCAATGCGCCGAGGGGTAAAAGAGTTAACGCCGTCAGCAGCACGAGCAGTATGCTTAGCAGTCGCTTTTTCATCGTTTATCTCCCTTATAATAGCATTTTTGCCTTGCTGAGAATAATTTTACAAAAAACGGTCGTTTCTTGTAAATGCGCTATTATAAACGAAAATCCTGTTGAAATTTTGTGCATTTCAACAGGATCAGGAAAAAGCGTCGGCTATTATTCGATTCGGCAGCGTTCGACGAGAATATCCACAAAGCCCTCGCGCAGCTTGCACAGCTTTGAAAACTGCTCGGAGATGTTGTAGTTCATTGCGCAGTTGAGCCAGTCGATGATCTGGCCGAAGCACTCGCACTTATAAAACCATACGAGTATCTCGCGGCTTTCGGGATCGGCCTTTACATCACCGAACATTGTGTGCAGGTAGTTTTCGACAACGCTGCCGCAGACCTTCATAAGATACAGCTCGTACACGCTGCGGTTTGACGAGTTGTATATATTAAGAACGGTGCGCTTGTGCTCAAGGGCAAACTCGGCCATCTTGTCAATGCAGGCTTCAAGCGAGTGATAGTCGGAATAATCGCTGATGATCTTTTCGGCGGTTTCGATGACGATCTCCTCGACAAGGCAGGGAATGTCGTCATAGTGATAGTAGATCGTGTTTCTGTTGAAGCCGCAGCCCTCGGCAATGTCACGGACGCTGATCTGGTTTATCGGCTTTTCGTTCAGCAGCGCTAAAAAGCTCTTTTTTATGGCCGCTTTTGTAAGGTCACTTTTCGCTTTATAGGGCATATGCCACCTCCGTGCAGTCGTTTTTGAAATTATATCACAAAATCCATTGCACAATCAATATTTTTAGTGGCGATTTAGCGCACCTACGGATACGGTTTCACCGTAGCTGATAGCTGTTAGCTGTTAGCTGAGAGCCAATGGAGTGCGGCGAAAAATTCAGTGCCGTACTAACGGGATGCGAAACGCTATGGTTTATCCCATTGTTTCCGGTCGAGTCACCGTAATATGCGTATCCGTAGGTGCGTCAATTCGCCACTGAAAAATTGGAGAAATGTTGTCAAGGAATTTTGCGTGCGAACGGTTGAATATGATGTGCGGCAGTGATACAATATTGCTGCAAAGTGAGTGCAGTTTTGAACAATGTGAGGAAATATCGTCTCTAAACTGCCGCGTTTTCAACGCATTTGCGTGAAATAATTGATAGTTTTGCTCAGCAAAACATGCAATTAAATGGCAAATTTGCGATTTCGGAAAGGATGGAAAGAAAAATGAAGTTTTCAAGCAAGATCGAAAAATGCGGCCTTTCCCCGATGAGAAAGTTCGCGCCCTACGCCGCAGAGGCGGTCAAGAAGGGCAAAAAGGTTTATCATCTGAACATCGGCCAGCCCGATATAGCGACTCCCGAGGCGTACTTTGAGGCAGTGAAGAATTTTTCGCAGCCGGTTCTGGCGTATGCTCCGTCCGACGGCGTTCCCGAGATGATCGATGCCGTTGTCAATTACTACGGCAAGATAGATGCTCCGATAACCAATAAGCAGGTGCTCATCACGACCGGCGGCTCGGAGGCGCTCCAGATAGCGCTCTCCTGCATCCTCGACGAGGGCGACGAGATCATCATCCCCGAGCCGTTTTACCCCAACTACTCGACCTTTGTCACCCTCACCGGCGCGACGATCCGCCCTGTGACCACAAAGCCAGAGGAGGGCTATAAGTTTGCCGTGCGCGAGCGCATCGAGGCATGCATCAACGAGCACACCCGTGCGATACTGTTCACAAACCCCGGCAACCCGACCGGAACCATCCTCACCGAGGAAGAGCTGAAGCTCATGGCCGACATTGCCAAGGAGCACGACCTGTTCATCATCGGCGACGAGGTGTATCGAGAGTTCGTCTATGGCGGCGAAAAGCTCATGAGCCTCCTCCAGCTTGAGGGTTATGATGATAACGTCGTTGTCATCGACTCGGTCTCCAAGCGCTTCTCGGCCTGCGGCGCGCGCATCGGCTGCGTCATCACAAGAAACAAGGAGCTGTATAACCACGCAATGAAGTGGTGCCAGGGCCGCCTTTGCGCATCGACAATCGACCAGGTCGCGTCCGCGGCGCTGTATTCGGTCGGCCCCGAGTACTTCGACGCCGTGCGCAAGGAGTACTGCGCGCGCAAGGATACGCTCGTTGAGGGGCTCAAGAAGATCCCCGGCGTTGTGTATTCCGAACCGAAGGGCGCGTTCTACGTTATGGCGGCGCTGCCCGTTGACGATGCCGAGAAGTTCCAGATATGGATGCTCGAAGAGTTCGACGATAACGGCGATACCCTGATGTTCACCCCGGCCGAGAGTTTTTACAAAACTCCGCACACCGGCGTCAACGAGATTCGCATGGCCTACGTCATAAACGAAAAGGACATCACTCGCTGCATGGAGCTGCTCAAAAAAGGCATCGAAGCTTATTCGGAGGCGAATTGAGGCACCTACCGATACATATATCTCTGGTAGCCCGGTGTCGAGGGCGCGGAGGAAACCGTGCGTACCTCGCGTAACGCAAGTGCGCTGTTGAATTTTGCGCCGCACCTCGTAGGGGCGGCCATTGGCCGCCCGATTGCCACGGTTTTGTCGGCACCCACCGGTTGTGCTGACGCAGTATGTGTATCAGCAATTATTCACTATTCATCATTCATTATTCGTTGGGGGCGGTCACAGACCGCCCCCCTCTTTTTGCCTTCCCCTCAAGCTCCGCAAGGGGAAGACAATGTGGTACGGTGCAAAATTCAACAGCGCACTTGCGTTACGCGAAACGTTACGGTTTCCACCTCACCCTCGAACCGGACTACATCAAACTTCAGCGGCGCACTACCGGGTTGCGTAGCAGTCACGGTTTCCACCGCACCTTCGACACCGGGCAACCGCAATATGCGTATCCGTAGGTGCCCCAATGCGCCTCTAAAAATGCGCCTCTAAAATATTGACTGTGAGTTTTTGCTATGATATACTGATTTTTAATTTACCGGGCGGCAGCCCACGAATGGAGAGTGTTAGATCCGAAATGGACGATGCCAGTCGATTGTCGCTGATAGTCGTAATTCTGCTTATCCTGTGCGCGGCGTATTTTGCCGTGGCGGAGACCTCGTTTGCCTCGGTCTCCAAGGTCAGGATAAAGATCCGCGCCGAGCGCGGCGAGGCAAAAGCAATACGGGCGCTGAAGGTGCTCGATAATTTTGACCTTGCGATAACGAGCATACTCATATGCACGAATATCGTACATCTTTCCGCGGCGAGCATAGCTACGCTTGCGGTAACGCGCATGTTCCCGGGCGTAAGCGGCGCGGTTACGATCAGCACGTTTGTAATGACGCTGGTCGTGTTCTTTGCCGGCGAGATGCTGCCCAAGAGCATCGCGAAGAAATACAGCGAGCGGCTGTCGCTGGCGGTCGCCGGTTCGCTGTGGTTTTTCATGACCGTTCTCAAGCCTCTTGCAACGCTGCTGACGGCGATAGGCAATTTCGCCGCGAAGCTTGCCAAGGCCGATCCGCAGATATCCGTCACCGAGGACGAGATATATGATATCATTGAGGATATGACCGAAGAGGGCAGCCTCGATGAGGAGCGCGGCGAGCTTATAAGCTCGGCTCTGCAATTTGCGGAAACGACGGTCGAGAGTATACTTACCTCGCGCGTGGACATAGTCGCGCTTGACATCGACGATCCCGTTGACGAGATGCTCAGCACCATACGCAGCGAAACTCACAGCCGCCTTCCCGTGTACGAGGGCAGCATTGATAATATTATAGGTATACTGTCGATACGAAAGTTTATAAAAACATACCTGCGCGAGGGCGAGAAAATGGACGTTCGCGCGCTTTTGGATGAGCCGTACTTCATCCACGGCAGCACGAACATAGACGGGCTGCTTCCGGTGATGAGCAAAAAGCGGCTCAATATGGCCGTGGTTACGGATAACTACGGCGGCACGCTCGGCATAGTGACGGTCGAGGATATCCTCGAGGAGCTCGTGGGCGAGATCTGGGACGAGGACGACGTCGTCGAAGAGCCGTATGTCGCGCTGGATAACGGCGAGTGGGACTGCACCGCCGAGATGACCGTCAGCGACGTTTTCGAGCTTCTGGAGCTTGACGAGGACGACGATGACGAGTTCACGAATAAGCTCCTGGGCGAGTGGGCCTACGAGCAGTTTGACAATATCCCCTCGGTGGGCGACAGCTTCAGGTATGAAAATGTCGAGGTCACCGTGTCGGAAATGCATAACAACCGAATACTGCGGCTGAGGGTGCGCCTCATCGATGAGGGAGGTGAGGAGAAATGACTTGGGTTTATGTCTGCGGAATAATCGTCTGCATAATTTTCTCGCATATCTTCTCCTCGGCCGAGATGTCTTACTCCTCGTGCAACCGCATGAGGCTTGAAAACGCCCGTGACGACGGCTCAAAGCGCGCCAAGGTCGCGGTGAAGATCGTCGATAATTTTGACGATTCGCTCTCGGCAATACTTATAGGCAATAACCTCGCGAACATAGCAAACTCCTCGCTCGGCTCACTGCTGGTGCTGGAGCTTTGCAACGGCGACGACAGCTATGCGTGGGTGTCAACGCTCACGATAACGATTCTGGTCATCATCTTCGGTGAAACAATACCGAAGATCGTGGCAAAGGCCAGCGCAAATCGCCTGGCGCTGACGTATGCCTACTTTGTGCGCGGTCTGACGATCATATTCATGCCGCTTATCCGCCTTGTCGTCGGGCTTATAAAGCTGCTGACGCTTGGACTCAAGGGCGAAGCCGAGGATACCGACGAGGAAGCTGCCGTCGAGGAGCTAAGCTCCATCATAGAGACCGCCGAGGACGAGGATGTTCTTGACGAGGATCGCTCGGAGCTTGTGCAGGCGGCGATAGACTTTTCCGATATCATGGCGTCCGAGGTAATGACCGCGCGTGTTGACGTTGTAGCGTTGGATATCGACGAGGACATGGCCGATCAGATCGAAACGATCGAGAATGCGCCGTTCTCGCGCATCCCGGTTTATGAGGACAGCGTGGATAACGTGATCGGCGTTCTGTATCTCAACCACTTCCTTAAGGAGCTTGCCGGAAACGAAAAGCCGGATATACGCAGCCTGATCATGCCGCCGTGCTATGTTTATAAAACCATGAAGCTGCCCGCGGTGCTCACCGAGCTGCGCAAGGCAAAGCAGCACCTGGCCATCGTCACCGACGAATACGGCGGAACGCTGGGCATACTGTCGATGGAGGATGTTCTCGAGCAGCTCGTCGGCGAGATATGGGACGATACGGACGAGATAAAGGAAGAGATCCTCGAGCGCTCCGACGGCGAGTTCGAGCTTGACGGCGATATGAGCATCTCCGATTTCATCGACCTTGTCGGCATCCGTGAGCGCGACTTCGAGGCCGAAAGCGAAACCGTCGGCGGCTGGACGATCGAGATGTTCGGCTCGTTCCCCTCGGTGGGCGACAGCTTTGATTATGAAAATCTGCACATCACCGTCCTTGAAATGGACGGACTGCGAGTCGAAAAAGTCCTCGTAGTCAAAAAACCGCCCGAAACCGATCCCGACGGCGATTGATCTTAAATGAAAGCCTTCTCCGTTTTTTCGGAGAAGGCTTTTTGAGTGACTGTATAATCGGCGGCGTTTCGGAAACACTTACACCGAGGTGTTTCCATGTATATAAGAAAAAAGACGTTTATACTCATCATCACATATCTTGCGGCGGCGATCGTTGCGCTGGGCGCGTACACGGCGGTGCATTTCGGCATGGAGGGCAGCTATCGCCGCACGGCCGAGTACGGCTATGCGCACGCGTTCGAGGAGGTGGTCGGCTCCGTGTCGGCGCTTTCTGAC
>OJKI01000443.1_pt1 | contig 16128 bp, 15 predicted proteins | sample 1596431 | NCBI WGS metagenome assembly OJKI01 (sample SAMEA4350165, study PRJEB24818) | metagenome | biome: human; feature: gut; material: faeces | place: Denmark | collected 2013-09 | reverse complement strand
TGAGCTAACTATTAGAGGCAGTAGTCGAAGGTAGAATCAATGATTGGGGTGAAGTCGTAACAAGGTAGCCGTATCGGAAGGTGCGGCTGGATCACCTCCTTTCTAAGGAGAAAGAAAATATTTAAAGGATTTATTGTTTATCTTTCAGTGTACTAACAGTACATTGTGAATTAAATATGGGGATGTAGCTCAGTTGGCTAGAGCGCCTGCCTTGCAAGCAGGAGGTCAGGAGTTCGACTCTCCTTATCTCCACCAAAATAGATTTTAAATCTATTTAAAGCACATTGAAAAATATATAGATAAATTGATGAAAGGTAAACTAGCATACGAAAGTATGCAACAATTAAACCGAAAGAATCAGATTAAACAGTAAATAAACTGTTAAAAATATCATAAACGATTCAAAAACGAGTTATAGTTTGTTAATCGAATTAAATTCGACGAGATAGTACACAAGTACATCGAGAAGAATTTAGATGAAGATTAGCGAAGTAGAACGAAGTTTTTCAAGCGTTTACGGTTAAGCTACAAAGAGCGTAGGGAGGATACCTAGGCACCAAGAGCCGAAGAAGGACGTGATAAGCTGCGAAAAGCCATGGTAAGGAGCAAATATCCTTTGACCCATGGATATCCGAATGAGGAAACTCAAATCAGGTAAAAGCTGATTTATCCATACATGAGTAAAGTAGTGTATAGGAAGGGAACGTAGGGAACTGAAACATCTCAGTACCTATAGGAAAAAAAAGAAAACTCGATTCCTAAAGTAGTGGCGAGCGAAATAGGAAGAGCCCAAACCCAATCTGCTTGCAGAATGGGGGTTTAGGACTGCATAATCCACTAATTAATTGAAGTAGAATCGTCTGGGAAGGCGAACCAAAGAAGGTGAAAGTCCTGTAAAGGAGAGAGATTAGGGAGGCAGGATCCAGAGTAGTGCGAGACACGTGGAATCTCGTATGAAGATGTGGGGCCCACCCCATAAGGCTAAATACTACTTGGTGACCAATAGAGATTAGTACCGTGAGGGAAAGGTGAAAAGAACCCCGGGAGGGGAGTGAAATAGAACATGAAACCCTATGCTTACAAGCAGACAGAGCACGTTAAGGTGTGATGTCGTACTTTTTGTAGAACGGTCCGGCGAGTTATTGTATATGGCAAGGTTAAGCATTGAGTAAGATGTGGAGCCGAAGCGAGAGCGAGTCTGAAAAGGGCGAATAAGTCATATATAATAGACCCGAAACCGAGTGACCTAACCATGGTCAGGCTGAAGGTTGAGTAAAATCAATTGGAGGGCCGAACTCATAGACGTTAAAAAGTCTCGGGATGAACTGTGGTTAGCGGAGAAATTCCAATCGAACTCGGAGATAGCTGGTTCTCCTCGAAATAGCTTTAGGGCTAGCCTTGAGAAAAAAGATATGTGGGGGTAGAGCACTGAAGGTGCTAGGGGCCTCAACCAGGTTACTGAACACTATCAAACTACGAATACCATATAGAAATCTCAGGAGTCAGACTGCGGGAGCTAAGTTCCGTGGTCAAAAGGGAAAGAGCCCAGATCGTCAATTAAGGTCCCAAAGATATAGCTAAGTGGGAAACGATGTGAAATTGCGTAAACAACCAGGATGTTGGCTTAGAAGCAGCCATACATTTAAAGAGTGCGTAATAGCTCACTGGTCGAGTGAATTTGCGCGGAAAATTACCGGGGCTAAGCTATACACCGAAATTGCGGATACAGTACATTTAACAGTGTATGTTAAGTGGAGAAGCAAGAAGAAAGAAAAGAAGAAAAAAGTAATTAACTAACATATAATGTTAAGTGTACTGTGTGGTAGAGGAGCATTCTATAGTAGGAAGAAGTATGATCGAAAGGACATATGGACGAGATAGAAGAGAGAATGCCGGAATAAGTAGCGAGAGCAAAGTGAGAATCTTTGCCGTCGAAAGTCTAAGGTTTCCTGGGGAAGGTTCGTCCGCCCAGGGTAAGTCGGGACCTAAGGTGAGGCTGAAAAGCGTAGCCGATGGACAGCAGGTATAAAATTCCTGCACTACCGAATACTTAAAAGATTCAGATGACACAGTAGAGGAAGGGAATCCAGGAAGAGGAAAAACTGGAGCCGAAAGGCATAGTGAAAATATAAAGTAATGAAGTCCCAAGAATCACACTGGCGAGAAAAGTTTGAAGATATTGTATAAGGTACCCGTACCGCAAACCGACACAGGTAGATGAGGAGAGGATCCTAAGACGAGCGAGAGAAGTATTGTTAAGGAACTCGGCAAACTAACCCCGTAACTTAGGGAGAAGGGGTACCATAGTAACATATGGTCGCAGAGAAGAGTCCCAAGCAACTGTTTAACAAAAACACAGGTTTCTGCTAAATCGAAAGATGAAGTATAGGAGCTGACGCCTGCCCAGTGCTGGAAGGTTAAGGGGAAGGGTTAGGAGTAATCCGAAGCCTAGAACTAAAGCCCCAGTGAACGGCGGCCGTAACTATAACGGTCCTAAGGTAGCGAAATTCCTTGTCAGGTAAGTTCTGACCCGCACGAAAGGCGTAATGATTTGGGAGCTGTCTCAACAATATACTCGGCGAAATTGTAGTACTAGTGAAGATGCTAGTTACCTGCGACAAGACAGAAAGACCCCATGGAGCTTTACTGTAGCTTGATATTGGGTTTCGGTAATTTATGTACAGGATAGGTGGGAGACTGAGAAGTTCTGGCGTCAGCTAGAATGGAGTCACCCTTGGGATACCACCCTTAAGTTATTGAAATTCTAACCTGTGATCATAAACTGGTCAGGGGACAATGTCAGGCGGGCAGTTTGACTGGGGCGGTCGCCTCCTAAAGAGTAACGGAGGCGCCCAAAGGTTCCCTCAGCACGGACAGAAATCGTGCGAAAGAGTGCAAAGGCAGAAGGGAGCTTAACTGAAAGACAGACATGTCGAGCAGATACGAAAGTAGGGCTTAGTGATCCGGCGGTAGTGAGTGGAAATGCCGTCGCTCAACGGACAAAAGTTACCCTGGGGATAACAGGCTTATCTCTCCCAAGAGTTCACATCGACGGGGAGGTTTGGCACCTCGATGTCGGCTCATCGCATCCTGGAGCGGAAGTACGTTCCAAGGGTTGGGCTGTTCGCCCATTAAAGCGGTACGCGAGCTGGGTTCAGAACGTCGTGAGACAGTTCGGTCCTTATCTGTCGCAGGCGCAGGATATTTGAAGGGATCTGTCCTTAGTACGAGAGGACCAGGATGGACGCACCAATGGTACAACAGTTGTCATACCAATGGCATAGCTGTGAAGCTAAGTGCGGAAGGGATAAACGCTGAAAGCATCTAAGTGTGAAGCCCACCCTAAGATAAGATATCCCATACCGTAAGGTAGTAAGATACCAAGAAGACGACTTGGTTGATAGGTTGGAGGTGTAAGTGCAGTAATGTACTCAGCTAACCAATACTAATAAATCGAGGGCTTAACCAAGAAATTGGCAAGCTGAGAAATCGGTAAGAAAAAATAGTTTAGAAGTAGTTAATTTATCTGTATATTTTTGAGTGTGCTAAGCAGAAGGAGAGAGGACATTAAAGGCAAGAAAAGCCGAATACATAGTTTTAGATTTTCTGGTGATAATGACAATGAGGGTACACCTGTTCCCATACCGAACACAGAAGTTAAGCTCATTAATGCTGAAAATACTTGCGAGTTACCTTGCTGGGAAGATAAGTAGTTGCCAGATTTTTTTATGCAAATTTTTATTTGAAATCTTCAATTTATTTGAAGATTTATTTTTTTGTCATTTTAAAGTCACTTTGAAATGTTAATATATTTATGATAAAATAATATGGAAAAAATAAAGGTGGTAAAAAATGAAGAAATTTAAAAAGATATTATTATTACTAATATTAATTATATTAAGTATTTTGGCAATTTATATAGGTCAAGGATATAAAATGTATAAGAATGCATTAGATGATAAGCCATTAGAAGAAATGGTTCAAGAGATTAGGAGCCAAAAGAGTTATACTAAAATATCAAATATTCCAGATATTTATAAAGATGCTGTAATTGCTGTTGAGGACCACAGATATTATGATCACAAAGGTATAGACATTATTGCAATAGGAAGAGCTCTTTTAAATGATATCAGGGCAAGAGAATTAATTGAAGGTGGTAGCACAATAACACAACAACTTGCAAAAAACATGTATTTCACACAAGATAAAACACTAACAAGAAAAATTGCAGAAGTATTTATGGCAAAGAAAATAGAAAGCAATTATAACAAGGAAGAAATTTTAGAACTATATGTAAACTATATTTATTATGGTTCAGGCTATTACGATATAAAATCCGCTTCTCTTGGATATTTTGATAAAGAACCACAAGACCTAACGGAAGGAGAAAGCATAATGCTTGCAGGAATACCAAATGCCCCATCTGTATATAACCCAAAAGTAAGCCCAAAACTTGCAAGAGAACGCCAAAAACAAGTAATTGATAAGATGATAAAATATGGAAAACTAAGTGAAGGAAAAGCTGATGAAATTTTAAGCGAAAATTTATAAAAGTCATTTTAAAGTCATTTTCAAATGATAAAATAATTTTAATAAAAAGAGAGGAGTTTTTTAATTATGGAAATTTTAAAGGTTGAAAATTTAGTTAAAACTTATGGTAAAGGAGAAACAAAAATCAATGCAGTTGATAATGTTTCATTTACTGTAAACAAGGGAGAATTTGTTGCAATAGTAGGAGCAAGTGGAAGTGGAAAATCAACTTTATTACACTTAATAGGAGGTGTAGATAGACCAACATCAGGTAAAGTATATATAGATGGAAAAGACATATATTCTTTGAATAACGATAATTTAGCAATATTTAGAAGAAGACAAATAGGCTTAATTTATCAATTCTATAACCTAATACCAATATTAAATGTAGAAGAAAACATCACTTTACCATGTGATTTAGATGGTACAACAGTTGATAAGCAAAGGTTACAAGATTTACTAAAAACACTAGGACTAGAAAACAGAAAAACACACTTACCAAACCAATTATCAGGTGGTCAACAACAAAGAGTTTCAATAGGTAGAGCAATGATTAATAACCCAAGTATAATGCTTGCAGATGAACCTACAGGAAACCTGGATTCAAAGGCAAGTGAAGAGATCATATCACTTCTTAAACTTTCAAACAAAAAGTTTAATCAAACAGTAATAATAATCACACATGACTTAGAAATTGCAAAAGAGGCAGAAAGAGTAATTACAATAGAAGATGGAAAAATTATAAAAGATGAAAGGAATTAGAAATGAGTATTTTAAATAAATTTACAGTTAAGAATTTGAAGCTAAACAAGAAAAGAACCATTGTTACTATAATTGGTATTATGCTTTCAACTGCCCTTATTTGTGGGGTTGCAGGTCTAGTTTCTAGTTTTAAAGCATCACTTATAAATTGGATAAAAGTTCAAGATGGAAACTATCATGTAGCTTTTCATGATATTCCAGTAGAGAAGTTAAAATATGTAAGTGAAAATCAAAAAGTTAAAGATTATTATTTAGTAGGAGATGTCGGCTGGGCAAACTTAGAGGACTCTACAAACGATTATAAGCCTTATGTGCATATTTTAGAATATGATAATAAGGCATTAAAGAACTTAGGTGTAAACCTTACAGAAGGTAGACTTCCAGAGAATTCAAATGAAATAGTAATTTCAGAGCATATTATAACAAATGGTAGAGTAGTTTTAAAAGTGGGAGATGAAATAACTTTAGATGTTGGAAAAAGAGTATCATCAGATGGTGAAGAACTAAATGAAAATAACCCATTGCTTAATGGAAACACTCTAATAGTTTATGATGATGAAACAGATTTAGAAGAAAAGAAAACAGAAAAAGTTGAAGAAACTGAACATATTGAAAATACAACTAAAAAAACATATAAAATTGTAGGAATAATGCAAAGATTATCAAGAGAAGACTTTTCATCACCAGGATATATAGTTATAACACACATGGATAAAATTCCAGAGAAAATAGATATTTCAGTATTATACAAAAACCCAAAAGAATATGAAGAAATTGCAAAAGATATATGCAAAACATTTGGAATAATGTCTTTAAATGAGATAGATATAAACACAGAACTTTTAAGATTTGAAGGCGTTATGAGTGAAAGCATGATGACTGTGTTATACACAATAGCAGGTGTAATTATAGCTATAATCGTAGTAAGTAGTGTGTTTGTAATAAGAAACAGTTTTAGTATATCAGTTGCAGAGAAAAACAGACAATATGGAATGCTTGCAAGTATTGGTGCAACATCAAAACAAATTAAAAGAAATGTAATATTTGAAGGAATGATAATTGGCTTAATTGCAATACCTTTAGGAGTAATCTTAGGAATAGTTGCAATAATGATTTTATTACAAGTAGTAAACTATTTACTAGTAGATATGCTAAATAATTTAAGCTTTATATACAGCATAAACCCACTTGCAATAGTATGTACAATTGTAATTTCATTAATTACAATATACCTATCTTGCCTAATACCAGCAATTAGAGCATCAAAAATTTCGCCAATTGAGTCTATAAGAGGAAACAAAGATATAAAAACAAAAGCTAAGAAACTAAGAACATCACGCCTTACAAAAAAGATATTTGGAATAGGTGGAGTAATTGCAAGCAAAAACTTAAAGAGAAGCAAAAAGAAATATAGAACGACCGTAATATCATTAGTAGTAAGTATCTTCATATTTATATCACTATCTAGCATATTAAACTTAGGCACAAAAGTAACAGGACTATATTACAAAGATTTTAAATTTAATATGTATGTATCTTATGGAACAGAAGAAATTTACGAAGAACTTGTAAAACAAGATAATGTAGATAACTATGCATATTATTATCAAACAAGTTTAGATTTTGAAGGCATGAAATATGCAAGTGAATTTGGAAAAGATCAACTTAATGCTTATGGGGATAATATGATATCTTTGGTTGCATATAATAACGAATACTTTAAAAACTATATAAAAGAACTTGGTTTGAACCCAGAAGACTATAAAACAGTAGCTCTTTTACAAGATGATGAAATTAGATATAATGATGATGGAAGCAAAACAATAGATAGACTATACAAAATAAAACCAAATGATAAGATTGAAGTAGGAAGAGTAGACAAAACATATAATATTACAATATCTAAATGTACTGCAGATGATAGTAAACCAATGGGCCAAGAAGTTACGTATTATCATGATGGTGTAATTATAGTTTCAGAAGACTTTGTAAAAGAAGTATTTGGAGAAGATGTAGAAAATTCTTCATATATGTTAAGTAACTTATTAATAAACTCAAAACACCCACAAGAATTAGAAAACACATTAAATGACTTAATTAAAGTAAATACAAAATATACAGGGCTTGAAGTAACTAATTACGATACCTATATAGACCAACAAAGAAGAATGGTTCTAGTAGTAAAAATCTTCTTATATGGCTTCATATCAGTAATAACACTAATAGGAGTAACAAACATATTCAACACTATAACCACAAATATGATACTTCGTAGCAAAGAATTTGCAATGTTAAAATCAATAGGAATGTCTAAAAAGGAATTCAACAAAATGATAAGGCTAGAAAGTATAATGTACGGAGCAAAATCACTACTAATAGGCATACCACTAGGAATACTAGGTTCTTATGGAGTATATAAAGCATTTGCACAAGGAGTAGATGTAGGATATATGATTCCATACCCAGCAATAATAATATCAATAGTATTTGTATTTATAATAGTTGGAATAACAATGAAATATTCGCTAGATAAAATAAATAAGCAAAATATTATAGAAACAATAAGGAAAGATAATATATAACCATTAAGGGCAGGCAACTAGCTTGCCCTATACTATTCTACTAAAATATGCTATAATATTTTTTAAAAGAGGTAATTTATGAAATCAATTTTAATTGTAGAAGATAACGAAGCCATAATTAAGGGTTTGAAATATTTATTAGAGCAAGAACAGTTTCATGTTATAGCTTGCAAAAACATTGAAGAAACTATGAATATTATAGGAAAGCAAGATATCGATTTGGCTGTGTTGGATATTACTTTGCCGGATGGTAGTGGGTACGAGATGTGTGAATATATAAAAAAATATACAAACACTCCTATAATTTTCTTAACAGCAAGAGATGAGGAACAAGATGTTGTAAAAGGGTTAGACATGGGAGCAGAGGACTATATCATTAAGCCTTTTAGAAATAGAGAGTTATTATCCAGAATAAACAATGTGCTTAGAAGATTTAATACAGAAAGTAATAAGATTACATATAATAACATTCAAATAAACCTAGATGAAAAGACTGTTTTGGTAAATGGCAAAGACATTGGTCTAACAGCATTAGAGTATAAGATTTTAGCTTTGCTATTTATGAACATTGGTAAAACCATAACTCGTGAGCAAATTCTAGAAAAGATATGGGACGTTGCTGGAAATTTTGTAAATGATAATACTCTTACTGTATATATAAAAAGAATAAGAAATAAACTTGGAGAAGCGGATTGTATAAAAACAATAAAAGGAATAGGATATCAAATACCAGGAGGCAAAGATTAAGTGAATATATTTAAAAATAGAAATTCTAGAAAAACAATAATATTAGGAATAATTGTAATAATGCTATCAACATGTATATTTTGGGTTATAAACAACATTCAATACAGAAAATACTTAAAAATTGTAAATGCAAAAATAGATAATATAATAAGCCAAGTAATTGAAAAATATCCTGATATTACTGAAGAAGATGTTTTGGAGATTTTAAAGAATAATGAAACACCTGAAAGTAGTGTTTTGGAGAAATATGGTTATACCCCAGATATTTCATACATAAAAACATTAGGTGAACAAATTGAAACAAACAAAAAGCAAAACATCGCACTTGTTATAATTTTTAGAACAGTATCTCTTGGAATATATCTAATTTATGTTATAACCCAAGAAAAGAAAATAGCCGAAATAAACGAATATATAAAGCAAATTAACAACAAAAACTATATTTTAAAAATAGAAGAAAATGATAATGGAGAACTTTCAAAACTTAGAAACGAACTATACAAAACAACTGTTCTTTTAAAAGAAACAGCAGAAATAAGCGAAAAAGAAAAAGAAAACCTAAGTACAGCAATTGCAGATATTTCTCATCAATTAAAAACACCACTTACATCAATCAGAATAATGCTAGATAATATTCAAGATGACCCTGATATGGAAAAAGAAGTAAGAGAAGACTTTTTAAGGGAAATAAGCAAACAAATAGATTGGATAAGTTCTCTTGTAGTATCGCTTTTAAAGATTGCAAAATTTGATGCAGGAACAATTAAAATGGAAAACAATGAGATTAATGCAAAGAATCTAATTGATAATATAGTCTCAAATTTGGCTATTTTAATGGAATTGAAGAATATAGAGATAATAACTAATGTTGATGAGAAAGCTACATTTATTGCAGATTATAAGTGGCAACAAGAAGCTTTAACAAACATTTTGAAAAATGCAATAGAACATAGCAAACAGAATTCTAGGATATATATAACGGTTGAAAACACAAACCTATTCCTGAAGATAATTATTAAAGATGAAGGAAGTGGAATTGATAAAGAAGACCTAAAACATATATTCCAAAGATTTTATAAAACAAAAAATAGCAGTGAAAATAGCATTGGCATAGGCTTGCCACTTGCAAAAGCAATAATCGAACAAAGCAATGGATATATAAAGGTTGAAACAAAGTATGGTGAGGGGACTTCATTTGAAGTAAAATATATAAAATAATAGACAAATTAGCACATTTTAATAGTATTTTTGCTTAAAATGTGCTAAAATAATATAATAGCAACGTAAAATGGAGGGAAAAATGTTTGGAGTTTTGCAAGATACAATAGTTGATAGTATAAAGTTAATTCCGTTTTTATTTATAACATATTTAATAATGGAATTAATTGAACATAGTGCTGGAGAAAAAACAGAAAAACTTATAAAAAAATCTGGAAGGTTTGGACCGCTTCTTGGAGCACTTCTAGGAGTAGTTCCACAATGTGGCTTTTCAGCAGTTGCGGCTAATTTTTATGCAGCAAAAATAATAACAAGAGGAACATTAATTGCAATATTTTTATCAACATCTGACGAAATGCTACCAATATTAATATCTGAAGGTGCAGATGTATTTTTAATAATAAAAATATTAATAATAAAAATAGCAATAGGAATAGGAATAGGAATAACAATAGATTTACTAAGTAAAAATCATAAAGAAAACAAAAATTCAATTCACTCTATATGTGAAAATGAGAATTGCAACTGTGATGAAGAAGGAGTTATAAAATCTTCAATTAATCATACACTACAAATCTTTGCATATATTTTTATAATAAGTTTAGTAATAAATTCTATAATATTTGCAATAGGCGAGGAAAAGATAGCAAGTCTTGCAGTAAATGTACCTGTGGTAGGAACATTACTTGCTGCTTTAGTTGGTGTAATACCAAACTGTGCAAGTTCAATTATACTAACCGAATTATACCTAGAAAAGATAATTACACTTGGTCCTATGATAGCAGGCCTACTTGTAAACTCTGGTATAGGAGTTTTAATATTGTTTAAAGTTAATAAAGATAAAAAGGACAATTTCAAAATTCTAGGAATACTTTATCTAGTTGGTGTAACTGCAGGAATAATTATAGATTTATTAATCTAAAGGAAGGAATGGGAATGAAGAGAATATATTTTGTATTAACATATTCTGGTACAATTTTAGGGAAGATAATTCAATTTAAAACAAAAAGATTATATACACATGTATCTATATCATTAGATGAGAATTTAACAAAGATGTACTCTTTTAGTAGATTACATCCATACAATTGTTTTGTTGGCGGTTTTGTACATGAAAAGCAAAATGAAGGATCCTTTAAACGTTTCAAAAATACAAAAGCAATGATATGTTATATAGAAATAACCAACTATCAATATGAAAAGCTTGAACAAGAGATATTAAAGTTCAAAAAAAATAGAACAATTTATAAATTCAATACCTTAGGACTTTTGTATATTCTATTCAACAAAAGGATACATAGAAAGAATTACTTTTACTGTGCAGAATTTATAAAATTTGTGCTTAATAATGCTAATGTTAATATACGTTTACCAGAAATGCCAAGGCCAGAGAATTTCGAAATGCTTAAAAATGCAAAAGTCATTTATACTGGTTTATTAAATGATTATAAGTATGAAAAGCTAGAACTTTTAACTGCTAGCTAAAGGAGAGATAATAATGGAAGATAGATTTAAAACAACTCAGAAAGCAAGTGTTTTAGGTATAATAGGAAATATCTTTCTATTAATTATAAAGGCTATAGTAGGTGTAATAACAAGAAGCCAAGCCATGATAGCGGATAGCATGAATAGTGCTGGAGATATCTTTTCATCACTTATGACATATATAGGAAACAAGATTGCAAGTAAGCCAAAAGATGATGACCATAATTTAGGACATGGAAAGGCAGAATACATCTTTTCAATGCTTGTAAGCATATCAATGATACTTGTATCAATTATGCTATTAAAAAGCTCTATACAGGCCTTAATAGCCCAAAATGGCTATACATTTTCATGGTGGCTTGTAGTAGTGTGTCTTACAACAATTTTAGTAAAAGCTATGCTATACATATACACACATTCAATGGCTAAGAAATACAACAACATTCTATTAGAGGCAAATGCAAAAGACCATATAAATGATTGTGTTGTTACAACATTTAACCTTATTGCATCATTATTAGGCTTAATAGGTATTACATGGTTTGATGGGGCTGTTGGTTTAGGAATATCTTTATGGATATTCTGGACAGGTATAAAAATATTTGAGAAGAGCTTTAATGTATTAATGGATAAATCTATTAGTATTGAAAGCAAAGAAAAAGTAATGGAGATAATTAAGAAACATCAAGAAATAAAGAGAGTAGAGCACTTTAATGCAACACCAGTTGGGTATAGATACCAGATTTCCTTTACTATATACGTAGATGGCAATATGTCTACATTTGAGAGCCATGAAATTGCAAATAAACTAGAGAAAGAGATAGATAAATTAGATGAAATATATTTAACTGTAATACATGTAAACCCAATGAAAATAGAGGAGGATAAGAATTAATAAGACCAAGAAGCGGAATTTTGCGAAAATTTTTAAAATTTACTTGACAAAGTATAAAAAAAATGTTAATATATACATTGTCAATTAAATATGCGGATGTGGCGGAATTGGCAGACGCGCTGGTCTTAGGAACCAGTACTTCGGTGTGGGGGTTCAAGTCCCTTCATCCGCACCAGATAAGACTTAAAGTTTTTCTTTAAGTCTTTTTTGTTGCAATATAAAAACCACGGCTATTGATTTACAATAACCGTGGTAAAACAAATACACTTTAATTTATACCCAAGTAATTTTTGAGTAAGAAAATGAAAGTATACACATTGTAATGAGAACAAATTTCAATAGTGAATTGTGAAGGATTTTGCTCATAACTTCCATAAACTTTATCCTTAGGAAATCCTTCACAATAAATAGAAGGAATTACTTTTTTTGAATCAAAAAGATCCATGTAATCGAAGTCAAGAGGCTTCTCAGATTTTACCGAAATTTTCCAGTCATAAAAATTGTAACGAAGAACAAGCTCTATTCCAAATTTTTTGAGATTAATTTGAAATATTGGTAATTTAACTGATTTTGAATAGTGAGTTGAAATTACCAAAGGCTGGTTATCTTTCCATTCTTCATATGTTGGAAACAACAAGAAGCAAAGGGTGTCACGAACAAAACAAACTTGGTCTCCAAGAAACTTGCCATAAATCAACTTTTCATCAGGTCTATTTACCCGTACCCAAGCTGTAAGATCTACTGGTAAATGCTTATCATAGTAATTTCTTGCAAATGCCGTAACAGAAGGGTCTGTGCAGTCAATTGAACGTTCATAATCATCAGAGTTGAAATCCTTAATATACTTTTGCATATCCTCCAGTTCAGAATAGTGTACTTGTTTTTTCATAGATTTTTCCTCCTTTTAATTAATCAGGGGACTGTATTTTCAAATTTATTTTGAAGATACTAAAAATATTTTGCAACATTAATAATAGCACACTCTACATAAAATTGCAAACTAAATTAAAATTTGATAATACAAAAAGATAGAAGATAGAAGATAAAAGATAAAATTAGAAAGAATTTTTAGATTGAATTGAAAATATAATAAATTCTTTTTTGACAATTTTTCGTATAAATGCTATAATATAAGTGATGTAACATTTTATAACTCCGTTGCATCAGTAGGAACATACATCTTTCGAACGGGTAATTACCCAAGGAGGAAAAAAACATGGCAAAAATGGTACGTTACAATGGTGGAATTTTCAGCTACCTTGACTGCACTAACCCATCAGTATTATCTGTTGGCAAGGTGTATGAGGTCATCTCTGAAAGAGATCGTGGCTGGCAGACCGATTACACTCTGAAAGGAGTAAAAGGTGCTTTCAACTCTTGCTGGTTCAACGAGATAAAATCTGAAAGGAACGCTTTTATGGCTTTTGCACATAAAGCTCCTGTCGAAGGAGAAAAGTTCCAATGCACCAAGGTTGAAATCATTAAAGGACAGCCAGAAATTTACGACTGTTCTACCAGTGTCGTAGAAGATGTTCGTTATCTTGGTAACAACATCTACCAGGTGTATACCAGAAACAGTGTTTACATTGTGAAGGTAAGCTAATTGCCAAATAAAAAAGATATATATCTTTCTCTTACCAATAGGTAAGAGTTTTCTTTTGCTTAAATTAACATAATTTGAATTTCGCTCTAAAATATAGTATAATAATAGTGTACAAACGTTATTAACTCCGTTTTGCAAAAAATGATGCAACCATTGAAAAACTATTATTTTAGGAGGAAAACAAAATGAAGTATCGCAAGGACGAAATGGAAAAAGAACTGGAACGGGTTGTAAACCGGACGAAAACTGTTGAGGAGGCTGTAAGAGAAATTATTTTCTTTTTCAGCAAGACACCTATGAAAGCAGACGAACTGGCAATTATCGAAGTCACGAACTCCGTTGACATTCATGAAATTGCTTGGCGGTTGGAAGCAAGCGGCAAGCTGCCCAATATCGAAATCTATGCTTTAAACACTGGAGCAGACATCAAGACGCCCAGAATCTTTTTCATTGGCAATAAAGTTTCTTAGCGAATACCCAAAAATGAACCATATTTTATAGTATGGTTCATTTTATCTATTATGTAGAAAAATGTTGAATATTTCAGGTGGATGTGGTATAATAGTTTACGTAAATTTTTATAATCCTGTTTTACAGGTTAATATATAGGCAGTTGATAAAATGAATGTTTTGAGGAGGAAAATTTATGCGATTGAACAACAAAATGTACTGTCATTACGAGATGGTAAGAAACTTCCCGAAGAGCTACATCGAGGATGGCACAACAATGTCCGTTCTTGGACCGCAAGGTGTGGAACTCAAACTCTTCATGGAAAGGGTTGAAGGATCTAAGAATGAGTATGAGGTAAGAGTCTATAAAAGACCTCAGGACGTATTCTGGATGATCGATCTGAAGAACAACCCGCACATCAAGAGCATTCAGGAAGATGATGAGTATCTGTCCTTTTTCATGGATAGCTATGTGAATGGCAGAAGCTTGGTCGAACACTTCGTTCTGGCTTTGCTGAACAAGTAATTTCAATTGCATTTCAAATAGAAAGTCATATATTATGGCTTTCTATTTTTTATAATTCATATTTTCCAAACTTGTACATAATATTAAAAAAGAGTGGGGGAATGTATGAAAAGAAGAAATAGTATTATAAAGACACATATAGAAAACAATTTAAGAGAATATGCTATAGCAAGTACAATATTTATAATAGGAATTCTATTTGGAGTAATCTTTATAAATAATTTAAACGATACACAAAATAATGAAATTGGAAATTACATAAGTACATCCATAGAAAATTTAAAAGAAAGCCAGGACATAAACCAACTGCTTTTCATAAAAGAAACAATAAAAGAAAACCTTACATTTGTTATACTTCTATGGCTTATGGGGTCAACTGTTATAGGACTTCTGCTTGTGTATATTATAGTGGCATTTAAAGGCTTTTGCCTTAGCTATACAATCTCAGCAATTTTTCATGTATTAAATAATGGCAAGACCATTGCAATGCTTGTTTCTACAATGTTACTTAAAAATATAATTGTTATACCTTGCACAATTGCACTAGCCGTAAGTGGAATGAAGGTATATAAATCAATCATGCAAGATAGAAGAAGAGAAAATATCAAGCTTGAAATATTAAGACATACATGTTTTTCAATCTTTATTTTAATAGTATTAATACTTTCTAGCTTAATAGAAGTTTATTTATCACAGTTAATCTTAAAATGTTGTGTAAAGTACATATAAACTAGTCATAAAATCATAAACACAGAATATATATAATTAATATGAAAGAGTAGGGAAGGGAGAGTGCTAATATGACTATAGATGAAAGAAAACAGATGACAAGCAATACCATACAAAATGTAATATTGGAAAATCGAGAGAAATTAACTATTTCCGGAGTTTTGGATGTTCTAAGTTTCGACGACCAAATTGTAATAGTAGAAACAGAATTGGGGTTATTAACAGTAAAAGGAGAAAATTTAAGAATAAATAAATTAAGTTTGGATACAACAGAGGTAATTGTAGAAGGTACAATTTTTAATTTATCATATTCTGAAAAGAATCTAGATAAGAAATCTGGAAGCAATATTTTTGGAAAAATATTTAAATAAATGGAGGCAAAAAGATGCAAAATCAAGCATATGCCTTTATAGTTTTCATTTTAAATGGTTTTTTAATTGGCTTACTATTTGATATTTTTAGAATATTCAGAAAAAGCTTTAAAACGCCAGACTTTATTACATGTCTTGAAGACTTTATATTTTGGATAATAACTGGACTATTACTATTATATTCAATTTTCAAATTTAACAATGGAGAATTACGAATATACATATTC
>OJKI01000440.1_pt1 | contig 16161 bp, 16 predicted proteins | sample 1596431 | NCBI WGS metagenome assembly OJKI01 (sample SAMEA4350165, study PRJEB24818) | metagenome | biome: human; feature: gut; material: faeces | place: Denmark | collected 2013-09 | reverse complement strand
ATAGAAGAATATAAAGAAGGATATGATAGTGCTATAGAAGAAATAAAAGATACTGATAAAATACTTATTGTAATAGACAAAGATGAAACTAATTATATAACTTCTAAGTTAATAACTAATAGCAGTATGGATACGATAACTTATACTATAATATCTAATACTCTTGACAGTGTAAAAAGAGAAGAAGTATTAAAAAGTTATAATATAACAAAAGAAATGTATGAAAAAATAGAAAGTAAAGTAGAAGTTGAGAGAATAATATTAGATTCTGAAAATAAAGATGATAATATGTTAACCAATTTAGTTGTAACTATTATAACAATGCCATTTTTCTTCTTAACAGTTTATCTTGTACAAATGATTGGAGCAGAAATAAATGAAGAAAAAAGTACTAAAAGCATGGAAATAATTATATCAAACGTAAGTGCTAAAACACATTTTATCTCAAAAATAATATCTTCCAATGTATTTGTTCTAATTCAAGGAGCATTATTAATAATATATTGCATAATAGGAATTATAATAAGATACTTTGTAAGTGGAAGTATTATCAATAGTTTACCAGTTGAATTGACCACTTTAGGTAGTACTTTATCATCAAGTGGAATAATGGATAATATAAAAATAGCATTACCTCTTATGTTATTGTTATTAATAATAACACTATTTGCATATTCAATAGTAAGTGGAGTATTAGCATCCGTAACTACAAATATGGAAGATTATCAACAAATACAAACTCCAATAGTATTAATTCTATTAGCAGGATTTTATCTATCATCGCTAGCAAGTATATTTAAAGGGTCAATCTTTATTAAAGTGGCATCTTATCTACCATTTATATCGAGTTTATTAGCTCCAACAATGTATGCTCTTGGAGAGTTTAGCTTGTTTGATATGTTAATATCAATATTACTAATGGTCGTAACTATATTATTACTTATGAAATATGGATTTAGAATATATAAAGTTGGTATATTAAATTATTCAGATAATAACTTATGGAAAAAAATATTTAAATCAATGAAGGGAGAAAAATAATGAAAGGAACATACATTATAATAACATTTAAGGACGGAACTACTAAGACAATTTATACAGGAAAAAATAAAATAAAAGAAGCAGATGAACTTACTAAGAAATTTAATGATCAAAATGAATTGATTGAATGGATAAATAGAGAACTGTTGATAAATAATCCTAAAATAGATCCTAATCGTGTAAAGTGTGTAACAATAGGACAAAAAAAACATGATAGCTATGACTTTGATGGTAAAATTTCTCCAGTAATGTATGCTTATGATAAAATGGATATTTCTAAAATAAAGGAACTTGTTTTAAATTATATACTAGTATCTCCAAATGAAAGAATAAAAATTTTTGGTATTCATTTTGTTCAAACTGATGCCATGTTAAACTATAGAGATGGATATAAAAATCTAGAAACACAAGATGTTATAAGAACAGTAGAAGCTTATTTTGCTCCATCTAAAAATGGAACTATACCATACAAGAAATATAGAGATAGTTATTTTAAATTAGTAGAACTTGGAATAATAAAACACGACAATACAAATACGTCAAAATTACCTTCTAAAGATACTAATGATGAAATGTATAATTATGAAGATGATGGTGATATGTTAGACTTAGCATCATGTGAAGGACATCAAAGAGGGTTTGATGAATATGCCAAATACTTAGAAGGAATATATCCTGCCACATATACTAGAAGGAGAATATAATTTATGATAGAAGTGAAAACACATAATTATACATTAGTATTAATATTTAAAGATAAAAAAATAATAATCCCCCTAAATGTTAGAAATACAAATTATAACAACATAGAAAGTAATATCGTTGATAAATATAGAAGCATTGAAGAATTAAAAAAAGAATTTACCAAAAAATTCGATAATGAAGTAATAGATGTGTATATTGAAGAAGAAATCTATATTCTTTCTCCAGGAATTTCCACAGAAAGATATATAAAACATTATTTAAACTTCAATAAAAGAGAAAATGAGAATAAAAGAGAAAATGAGCCAAGCTTACTTAAAAAGAGACAATAAATATGAAATTAATTAATGAATTTTTAGAATACTTAAAAGTAATAAAACATTATTCAGAAAAAACTATTATTAGTTATGAATTTGATATTTGTGAATTATACAATTATTTTAAAAGGAAAAAAATAGATATAATAAACATAACAAGAAAAGATACAGAAGCATATTTGGAATTTCTCTATAGCTTAAAAATTGACAAGAATACAATATCAAGAAAATTAAGTAGTATAAGATCATTTTATAACTATTTAGTAAAAGAAGAAAAAGTATCATATAATTATTTTAATTTAATATCTAATCCCAAACATAAAATAAGTTTACCAAACTATCTTAAAGATAAAGACTTAGATAAAATGTTTGAAGTACCAGATTTAACAACACCATTAGGACAAAGAAATAGATTAATATTAGAACTATTATATGCAACAGGAATTAGGGTAAGTGAACTGGTGAACATTAAAATAAATGAAATTAATCGATATAATAGAACCATCAAAGTATTAGGTAAGGGAGAAAAAGAAAGAATAGTAGTGTATGGACATATGTGTGAAAACATAATGAATATGTATATAAAAGATGGAAGATGTCAATTGTTAAAAAATAAAAATAACGATTATTTACTTCTTAATAAAAATGGCAATAATTTATCGACAAGAATGATAAGAAATATTTTAGATGATATAATGATAAAAAGTGGCATTAGAAAACATGTTCACCCACATATGTTAAGACATACATTTGCTACAGATATGTTAAATAATGGAGCAGATATTATTAGTGTTAAAGAATTATTAGGACATGAAAATGTTAATACAACAAGTATATATACTCATGTTACTAATGAGCAAATAAAAAAAGTATATGAATCTTGCCATCCAAGAGCAAAGGAGTAATATTATGTCAAAATTATATTTTAGATATGGATACAGTAAATCAGCATCTATTTGCCAAATAGCCTATAATTATAACGAAAGAGGAATGGAAGTAGCTATAATTAATGCCAAAAACAACGAAAAAATCAAATCAAAGTTAGCCAATTTAGAAAGAGACGTTAATGTCATTTTAGATGGTGAAAGTCTATATAATAAAATAGACTTTAAAAAAATAAGTGCCGTTTTAGTAGATAATGCACAATACTTAAGTCAAACTTTAATAGAAGAATTATTTTATATAGCGAAATTAGAAAATATTCCTGTCATTGCTTTTGGTGAAAGAATATCGCAAGAAAAAACAAATGGTGCCATTAGATTAATGGAATTAGCTGATACGATTGAATCAATAGACAAAGTTAACAACAGAGGAAATGGATCTTTAGAATATTACTATGGGGCAATGAACTGTAGTAAAACAGCTAATCTATTATATAAAAACGAACATTTAATTGAAGAAGGCAATATAACATTACTAATAAAGCCAAAGTTGGATAGAGATGAAAAATTAATTCAATCTAGAATAGGACTAGAAAAAGAAGCAGATATTATTGCTGATGAAAATACACCTCTGTATGCACCATTAAAATATAAAATAGAACATGATTATGTAAATTACATACTAGTAGATGAAGCACAATTTCTAACAGAAAGTCAAATTGATCAGTTGAAAAGAATTAGCGAAGAATATAAAGTAAGTGTTATATGTTATGGTTTAAAGTCAGATTTTTTATCTCATGCATTTACAGGAAGCAAAAGGCTCCTAGAAGTAGCAGATACAATTACAAAAATGAGAACCGTTTGTAGATGTGGAAAAGGAGCAGACTTTAATGTACGAATTGATAAGAATGGTAATTACGTAAAAGAAGGAGAACAATTAGTTATTGATGATGGGGTGACTTACACATATGTATCTGTATGTGCCAACTGTTTTATAAAAAATGTTTTAGGTAATCCCCAAATAACAAGAGTAAAAAAATAAAATTAGAAAATTCTATTAACACATTGATTTTTTTACTTTGTTTTTTTCTGCGTATTCATAGACTTATCTCATTAATTTTGGTATAATTACTATATGGGGAGGACACAATGTATAACAAAGCATTAGAAGTATTAAACATATTTTGTGAACATGGTTATGTTGCTTATATCGTTGGAGGCTATCCAAGAGATAGTATTCTAGAAATAAAAACATCTGATATTGATATATGTACTGATGCTAGACCCAAGGAAATAATGGAAATATTTGCCTCACAAGCCGTTAGTGATGTTAGCTATGGTTCCGTAAAAGTAATATATAAAAATAGTAAATTTGATGTTACTACTTTTAGAAAAGATATTAAATATGTAGATAATAGAAGACCTATTAAAATTAAATATATAAACAATTTAAAAAAAGATTTATTAAGAAGAGACTTTACAATTAATACAATATGTATTGATAAAGATGGTAATATAATAGACCTTCTTAATGCAAGAAGTGATATAAATAAAAGACTTATTAGAACAGTAGGGAATCCTAGATATAGAATTAAAGAAGATTCACTAAGAATTCTTAGAGCTATAAGGTTTGCTTCCATACTTGATTTTGATATTGATGATAAAACAGGATATTATTTAACAAAATATGGTTGTTTACTAAATAATTTATCTAAAGAAAGAAAAAAAGAAGAATTAAATAAAATATTTTCATCATGTGGAAAAGAAAAAGGAAGAAAATTAATACTAAAATATAAATTAGAAAAATATTTAAATATAGATAATATAGCTAATATTGTTATGTGTGATGATATTATAGGAATATGGACTCAATTAAATGTTGAAAATATATATAATTTTTCTAAACTAGAAAAAGAACAAATGAAATTAATAAAGGAATTAATGTCAAGACCTATGGATAAATATAATATATATAAATATGGTCTATATATTTCAATGGTAGTCTGTGAAATAAAAGGATATGACAAAGTTAAAGTAAACAATATATATAATAAATTGCCTATTCTAAACAAAAGTGATATATGTATTAGTGCAAACGATATAGCCAAAATATTAAATAGAAGACCGGGAGCGTATTTAAAAGAAATACTTAAAGATATAGAAAAAGAAATACTTAAAGATAAGTTAGATAATACAAATGAAGATATCGAAAAATATATAATAGAAAAATACAATTAAGGTGACTAACATGAAATTATTTGATAAAATTAAAAACGTTTTTAAAGGAAATAAAGAAGAAACAGTATTAAATTATGATAAGGGATTAAAGAAAACAAGAGAAGAATTTATTTCAGAACTTAGTAACTTATCAAAAAAATATAAATTCATTAATGAAGATTATTTTGAAGAGTTAGAGAATATTTTGATTATGGCAGACATTGGTGTATCTACAGTTATGAATTTTGTGGACTTACTAAAAAAGAGAGTTAAAAAAGAAAATATAGAAGATACTAATGTCTTAAAAGAAATCATAGTAGATGAATTATTTATTATGTATGTTGGTAATGATATTATTGATAGTAAAATTCATTTTAATAGTGATGGTCCTACCATTATTTTGTTCGTAGGAGTTAATGGGGTAGGAAAAACAACTACTATTGGTAAAATAGCTAATAAATACAAAAATATGAATAAGAAAGTTTTATTAATAGCAGGTGATACTTTTAGAGCAGGAGCTATAGAACAATTAGTAGAATGGGGAAAAAGGACGGATACTAAGGTTATTACACCAGTAAGTACTGATCCATCATCCGTTATTTATGATGGGCTTGATATTGCCAAAAAAGAAAATTATGATCTTGTATTGATAGATACAGCAGGAAGATTACAAAATAAAACAAATTTAATGCAAGAACTATCTAAAATTAATAAAGTAATAGAAAAAGTAATGGGACGAGGATGTGATGAAACACTTTTAGTCATAGATGCTACGACAGGACAAAATGGTGTTAACCAGGCTAAAGCTTTTAAAGAAATTACAAATATTACTGGAATAGTGTTAACCAAGCTAGATGGTACAGCCAAAGGCGGAATTGTTCTTGGGATAAAAGAAGAGCTTGGAATACCCGTTAAATTTGTAGGGTTAGGAGAAGGTATTAATGACCTTGAACCATTTGATATAGAAAAATATATATATGGATTATTTAAAGATCTTTAGGAGGATATATGGAAAAAAAGATAGAAAGAATATTTTGTTATATAGTATCAATTATTGTTTTAGTATTAATAATACTTACTATTAAAAAGATAATATTTTTACCAGCCTTACTTTTAATGACTTCTTTATTACTTTTTGGATTATCTTATACAATTCGAGATAGCAAGAAAAAATGGTTAATATATACACTATTTATTATAGGAGTAATACTTGTTATATCAGCAATCAGTTATTTAATATGGAGACTTGTATAATGGAAAGTAGAAATTATATAATAATGCTTTATGACTTTTATAACACATTATTTAGTGATAAGCAAAAATTATATTTTGAAGAATATTATTTTAATAACTTATCTCTAGGAGAAATTAGTGATAATTATTTGTTAAGTAGAAATGCTATCCATAAAATAATAAAAGGTATGGTAGAAACGATAGAATATTATGAAGATAAACTTAAATTATATGAAAAAAGTATTGAATTAACCAAGATTATTGATACTTTGGATAAAGATACAAAAGAAAAAATAAGTAAATTATATTTGGAGTGATCATATGAATTTAAAATTAGAAAATAGAAAGTTACCAGAAAATCCATATAAAGAAAAAAAAGAGTATTCATACGGATATGCCAGTATATTATATTTAATGTCTTTGGTAGTCACAATATTAAGCTTTATTGTAATAATAATGGTATTTATAAGAGGAAAATAATATGAATGAAAGTATATTGGAAAAAATCGGAGAAAATTTAACTGAGGTTAAATATCTAGTTAATCCTGCGATTGCACGTGATAAAGAGTTAAAAGAATTAGTTATGGTTCTTCTTACTCCAGAAAAGTCAGCAGTTTTAGTAGGAAAACCAGGTATTGGTAAAACAGCTATTGTAGAAGGACTTGCTTACAGAATACAATTAAATGATGTCCCTAACGCTTTAATGGGATACCAACTATATAGAATTAATACCCCATCTTTATTGGGAGACTATGATGGTGAAAATAGAGTAGTATCATTAGTTAATGAATTAAAAACAAAAGAAAAAATCATAATATTTATTGATGAAATACATACATTAATAGGTAATAATGCAGAAGGAGCATTAGACCTCGCCAATATGTTTAAAGAAGGATTAAGTAGAGGAACAATTAAACTTATCGGAGCTACAACTGATTATGAGTATGAAAGATATATATTAAGAGATAAAGCTTTCGTTAGAAGATTTGAAAAAATTGAAATAGAAGAACCAACACAAGAAATGTGTGTACAAATACTTATGAGAACGGTACCAAAAATAGAAGTTCAAACAGGAGTAAAATTATCTTATAGTGATTTCACAAAAGAAAAAATAATGACATTTATCGTAGATATGACAAGTGAATATAAAAGAGTTTACGAAATATCTTCTAGATATCCGGATATTGCCCTAACTATATTAAGGCAAGCATTTTCACAAGCCCTATACGAAAATAGAACAACCGTGGGAATGAAGAATATATATGATGCTATCAGTTCAACAAAAGCTGTATATCCAGATGTTATAAAAAAAGAACTTGTTAAGTTTAAAGAAATATTTGCTAAAGAACTTCTTGAAGAAGGAGTAAATATTTAATTAAGGAGGAACTATGGAATTAAAAAAAATACTTTCAGGTATTAAATATGGACTTGTAAGTGGAACAGATGATATAGATATAAAAGATATATCGCAAAATTCAAATAATATAAAAGAAGGGTATTTATTCGTAGCTATTAAAGGAAGTAATGTAGATGGACACGATTATATAGATAGTGCTATTAAAAATGGTGCAAAAGCTATAATCGTAGAAAATGATTATTCCAACAAAGATATAACAGTCATTAAAGTATCATCTACAGAAGAAATTTTTTGCAAATTAGCAATTAATTATTTTAACAATCCAATAAGCAAATTAACATCTATTGCTATTACAGGAACTAAAGGAAAAACATCAACTGCTTTTATGATTAAAACAATTCTTGAAAAAAATGATAATACAGTAGGAATTATTGGAACAAATGGAGTTTATATTAAAGACAAACACTATAAAATAATTAATACAACACCAAATGGATATGATATACAAAAATATATACAAGAAATGCTTGATAATAAAATAGAATACCTAGTTATGGAAGTATCTAGTCAAGCTTTAAAATATGGAAGAGTAAAAGGAATGTATTTTGATTATGGAATATTTACTAACTTATCAAAAGATCATATAAGTCAAAAAGAACATTCAAATATGAAAGACTACATAGAAAGTAAGAGTATGCTATTTGATATGTGTCATCATGGTATATTTAATTTAGATGATGAGCATGTCTTTAATATGATAGATAAGAAAAGTTCCACAATTAATACTTATGGATACAATGAAAAAAGTGATTTAAGAATTACAGATATAAAATATATTAAATATGATCATTTTTTAGGAATTGAATTTACTACCGATGGATTAATCAAAGATACATTTAAAGTTAGTAGTCCAGGTAAATTTTCTTCTTATAACGCCCTTGCAGCAATATTATGTACTCATATGTTAGGAATTGATACTAATATTATAAAAGAATCATTGATTAATTTCTTTGTAAAAGGAAGGGTAGAACCTATAAAAGTATCTGATAAATTTAATTTAATAATAGATTATGCACATAATGGAATAAGTACAGAGAGTTTAATAACAACAATAAGAGAATATAACCCTAAAAGAATAGTGACTATATTTGGTTGTGGTGGAAATAAAAGTATAGATAGAAGATATGAAATGGGGCGTGTAAGTGGAACATATTCCGACTTTTCTATCGTAACCGAAGATAATAATAGATTTGAGCAATTTGAAGATATTGCTAAAGATATATTAAAAGAGTTAGATAAAACAGGTGGAAAATATATTGTTATACCAGATAGAAAAGAAGCTATAAAATATAGTATAGAACATGCCAAAGAAGGAGACGTTATACTTCTAATAGGTAAAGGACATGAAGATTATAAGGAAATAAATGGTAAAAGAACACATTTTGACGAAAGAGAAGTAATTCAAGAAATCTTAGAAGAATTAAAAAAATAAATCTATAGTAATTAATTTATGTATTATTTTTGAAGAAAATTCACTAAAAACTCTTTACATTTTATCAAATTGTTATATAATGTAACTATACAGAAAGAAAAACTGTGAAAAGGACACGATTATATATTGATGTTTTATAGAGAGTTAGTGTTTGGTGAAAACTAATAAACAAGATATGTAATTACTACCTTGGAGTTAATCATGAAAAGTGATTCGGTTAAACCCGTTATTTAAATTAAGTATCAATTAGGATGGTACCGTGTTAATGACACTCCTTTATAAGGGGTGTTTTTTGTTTGAATACTTTATTAATGTTGAGTTTAATAATGTAAAATAATATTAAAAATAAGGAGTAGTATTATGGAAAGTATGTCATTAATAAAATATTTAAGAATATATTATGGGGTAAATATAAATAAAAAAAATGAAAAATTAACACATAATCTTATAAAGAAAAATATGCCTTTTGTTAAAAGATGTGACTTTGATTATTCATTATCAAATAGGGATATGCTCATGTGTGGAGAAATTGTAATGGTGTATGATGATACAGGAGCAGTATTGCCATATATAGTACCAGAAGAGAGGTATGTTACCTATTGTCAAGAAACAGATGTAATAGAAGAACCACCACATAAATATATTACCCTAGAAGAAGCAAAAAAATTACCGGATTACTTATTAATTGAAGAACTACATCACTCAAAACATAAGAGAAATAGATATAAAAAATTAAGAGATGAACTTCTGTATGAAAGAGGACGTGCTGGAGTTAAGATATTTAAAAGTGAAAGAAGTCTTAAAAAATTAAATGATACGTTAGACGAAGAATTTGATATGTATCCAGATATATCTGAAAGAGAACGCACTATGATCAAGTCAAGAACAAGGCACGTTAGAAGATAAAGAAAACTAGAGGAAAGGGAATGATTAAATGATTAATATTCGTGAAGATAAAGACCTAAGTGTTATGAATCATAGTTGTGCCCATTTATTAGCACAAGCTGTAAAACACCTATACCCTAATGCTTTGTTTTGGGTAGGACCTGTTATTGAAGAAGGGTTCTACTATGACATTGATTTAGGAGACGAAGTAATAAAAGAAGAAGATTTAGAAAAAATAGAAAGAGAAATGAAAAAAATCTCTAAAGATGGAAAAAGAATAGTTCGCAATGAAATATCAAAAAAAGAAGCATTAGAAAAATTTAAAGATGACCCATACAAAATTGATCTAATAAGTAGAATGGATGAAAATGAACAAGTTATTAGTTGTTATACTCAGGGAGATTTTACTGACTTGTGTCGTGGTCCACATGTAGATACGGTTAAAGAACTAAAATATTTTAAATTACTTAAAGTAAGTGGAGCATATTGGAAGGGTGACGCTAATAATAAAATGCTTCAAAGAATATATGGAATATGTTTTAAAAAAGAAGAAGATTTAGTTAAGTACCTAGAAGAATTAGAAGAAGCTAAAAGAAGAGATCATAAGAAACTAGGACGTGAATTAGAATTATTTATGATTAGTGAATATGGTCCAGGATTTCCATTCTTTTTACCAAAAGGTATGATATTAAGAAATGAACTTGAAAATTTTTGGTATAAAGAGCACACCAAAGAAGGTTATCAATTTATAAAAACACCTATAATGTTAAATAAAGAATTATGGGAATTATCTGGTCACTGGTATAATTACAGAGAAAACATGTATACAAGTGAAATAGATGAAAAAACATTTGCTATTAAGCCAATGAATTGTCCTGGAGGAATGTTGGTATATAAAAATTCTCTTCATTCCTATAAAGATTTACCACTTCGTATTGGAGAACTTGGTCAAGTACATCGACATGAAGCTAGTGGAGCTTTAAATGGATTATTTAGAGTTAGAACATTCACCCAAGATGATGCTCATATATTTATGAGAACAGATCAAATTGAAGAAGAAGTTATTAGATTAATTAATTTTATTGACAGAATGTATAAAACATTTAATCTAACTTACAGTATTGAATTATCTACTAGACCAGAAGAAAAATATATTGGAGATATTGAAGTATGGAATAAATCTGAAAAAGCCTTGGAAGAAGCTTGCCTTAAATCTGGACATGAATATAAGATTAATCCTGGCGATGGAGCATTTTATGGTCCAAAACTAGATTTTCACATAAAAGACTCCTTAGGAAGAGTATGGCAATGTGGTACTATTCAATTAGACATGAATTTACCAGAAAGATTTGATTTAACTTATATTGACTCAGATGGTAGTAAGAAAAGACCAGTTATGTTACATAGAGTAATATATGGTTCTATAGAAAGATTTATTGGAATATTGATAGAGCATTATGCTGGAGTATTTCCTCTATGGTTATCACCAGTACAAGTAAATGTTTTACCAGTAGTGTCTTCTTATCATGGAGATTATGCTAAAGAAATATATGACTACTTAATTGAAAATGATATTAGATGTGAAATTGATAGTAGAGATGAAAAATTAGGCTACCGCTTAAGAGAAGCACAAATCAAAAAAATACCATACACATTAATACTTGGTGAAGAAGAATGTAACAATAAAACAATTTCTTATAGAAAACATGGTAGTAAGGATACATTTACTACTACAAAAGAAGAATTTTTGAATTTATTAAAAGAAGAAATAAAAAATAAAAGTAACTAATCTTCTTTTAGTGTATAGTGAATAATAAAACTTATTATTGATAATATCGTCAATAATAAGTTTTACTTTTTTATTTTCTATAAATGTCCTCTGGGAAGTTCGCACTCATCATTATTAGAACCTACCTTTTACCTTTTTGTTAACAAGATACAATCTTCTTCATTAATTGCTTTTTTATTTAATGTATTTTTCTATAATGCTATATAAATTTATTTAAGTGTAATATATAAAAAGGCATGAAAGAACATTCCTAATAGGTGTAATACTATATTAAATTTTTGGCATTAAGAAATATATAATAAATAATATAGCAACAATTATTGTTGTTAAATTTATATTTAATTTAGCTTTTTTATCGCCTTTTATTTTATCAATAATATAAATTATTAAATCTATAATAACATAAGTAATTATACCTAAGCCTATCCCATCAGTTATAGAATATGTTAAAGGCATTAATATTATAGTGAGAAAGTTAGGAATAGCATTTCTTATTGAAGAAAAATCTACCTTTTTTATACTATTTATCATTAGTGAACCAACATAAATTAAAGCTGCAGACGATGAAACAATTGGTATAAAAGCAAATACTGGTAAGATAAAGATCGATAACAAAAAGAATATTGATATAAATAAAGCAGTTAAACCAGTTCTTCCTCCTATGGCTACGCCGACACTTGATTCAACATAAGTTGTTACAGTAGAAGTTCCTAGCATAGCACCAATTGGGGTAGACAATGAATCAGCCATCATAGATTCAGAATAATTTTTAGGTTTTTCGTCTTCATCTAATAAATTAGCACTTTCAGTACAACCAACAATAGTTCCCATAGAGTCTAAATCTATTATTAGAAAAGTAACTATTATCATAATAATGGTCATAATAGAGCCTTTTGGAAAAATAAAACCACCTTTTATAATAGACATAAATATTCCACCATTATCTGGATCCATAGAAAAATAGGTACTGAAATTTTCCCAAAACATCCAACTTATTCCATCTACTTTACCTAGTAATATATTTATATCAGCTACATTTAGAGGAATAGCCAAGAGTGATGAACCTAGTATTCCTATTATAACGCTTCCTTTTACTTTATAATGTGATAGTATAGTAATTAATAATAATCCAAATAAACAAACTAGTGCTTTAGATACATTACCGCCAGCTGTATACTGACTAAAGTCTGTAAAATCCGTTAATTTTAATAAAGTAAAAGGACTATGTTCAATAATACCTGCATTTTTTAAACCAATAAAAGCTATAAACAACCCGATTCCTACGGTATAGCAGCTATAATAACTTTGGGTATTCCACCAAATATTTTTTCTCTTATGAATACACCTTTTATTTTAATAAATGATAACATGATAAATAGGATACCACTTAAAAATACGATAGCCATAACATTACTATAGGTAAAAGTAAATCCTAGTGAACCACCCAAAAGGCATATTAGCGAATAAAGCCATAAACAAAGTTCCTATAGCACTACCTAGAGCTGTTGCTAAGAAAACAGATGAAAATCTTGGATCACTCGATTCCTCTATTAAACTCTATTAAAATATTATTAGGATTTACTGTTAAAATATACATAACAGCTAAGAATGTTGTTAATCCAACAATAAAATCTATCTTTATATTAGTATTGCTTTCTTTTAATTTAAATATTTTTTCTAATTTTCTTTTCATTCTACCACCTAATATAATTTTAATAAATAAAATTATAATTGCAAAGAAAAAAACAATTATTGTATTTAGAGGAGTCTCTTTCTTACTTTTATTTTTTGTAAAATTTATGTAAAGTTAATTTAATTGTAGAATTGTTGTGCTATAATTAGTTTAAATGATAGTTGAAGGCAAATAAAGTAGATTATCATAGTTAATGGAGGTGTTTGATAAGTAGGGGGAACATTTAAGTTAATTAAATATAAAAGAAAGGTGGAAAAATGAAAAAGGTAAGTAAGAAAATAAGTAAAATAACTAAAGTTTTTCTAGTATTTGCTATAATATTTTCTAATTTAACTTGTTTAAAAACAGTATTTGCCTATGAAAAAAATAATGATTTTGAACTTACGTTAAATGAAGAAGAAAATAAAATTAATGTCAAATATTTAGAAACTTTAGAAGAAGAAGTAAATTATACTCTTGAAACTTGTGAAGATTATGTTTATTTGGATGAAACAAAAGAACATAATTGTAGCAGTAAAGGTATAACTGGAGTTGAATTAAATCAAGGTACTGAAATAGAATTAGATATCCTTGATAAAATTAAATTTGATGGAGAATACAAGTTTTCTATTATATTAACTGATGAAGAAAGTAGAGTCATTGGAGAAAGTGAACTTGATAAAAAAATAGAGTTTGGTAAAGGACTTAAATATCATGTTTATAATAATATATTAGAAGAAATAGCTCTAGAAAATGGAATGTATTCAATAGAAAATAGCAATTTTACTATTCATACTGAATTAGAAATGGGAGGATTAGCCCCTACAGATAACTATTTTATTAATGAAGTAGAATATAGTGGAACTGATTTATTAAATTATTTAGAAGAAAAAGAATATGACTTAGATGGTCATCTATATGGAAAACATGAAATAATTATTCCTATTACCATTTATAATAGTGAAGGAAAAATTATAAGAGAAAATAATGAACCTATTACTATTATGTATGGTAGTTATGAAGATAATGATAATATCTTAAATAGTGATGTTAATTATCCAGAATTAAAATTTGAAACTAATGATGATGAAGGTAATGGAACTCTATATATAATTGAGTCTGAAGAAAGTGTTTCTACTGTATCAGAAATGAAAGATTTCTTAGATAATATGACAGAAGGTATCGTTACTTATCAAATATTAGATGAATTAGGTAATGAAATAAATCTTGAAGAAGAAACAGATATTGAATTAGTAAATGATATGTTAATAGTACTATCTTGTCAAGATACTAATATATCTTATAAAATAGTATTTGTTACAAATGATTATATTGATGATTTAATTGAAGAGTCTTTAAATAGCGAAGATAAAAATATTCTAGATGTAAATTATTTTAATGAGGCCTTAAATGAAAAAAATTGGGACATAACTTCAAATGAAGACTATGAAGGAACATTAAAAGCTAAATTAGAAAAAAAAGACAGTAATATAACTACTGGAGATGAATTCACAATTGATTATATAGTGAGCCTTAAAGACTATGAATTAAATGGTATTGAAGGTATAATTAATTATGATAAAAATAAATTAGAACTTATATCTGTTAATTCTCTAGATACTATGAAAGGAAATGTTTTAAATGATAGATTTATGTATCTATTTAATACAAAATTATCTGGAGAAGAAGTAATTGATGAAGTTGATACCCCATACTACAATGAAGTAGATTATGTTGTTTTAAATATTAAATTTAAAGCTTTATCATATGGAGAAACGGAAGTTAGTATTACAGACTATGTTTTTGTAGATGGTATTAATGAATTAACTTTGACAGATGATGAAATAACATTACCAATAATAATAAATGCTTCAAACGATAATAATTTATCAAAATTATTTATTAATGAAGAGAAAATATTATTAGAAGAAAACGTATTAGAGTACTCTATTAATGTACCAAACGAAGTTACAAAGTTAAATGTTGAAACAGAACTATCAAATGTTGGTGCAGTAAGTGTTATAGAAACTCCGATAGAATTAGCAGTAGGAAGCAATATAGTAAGAATAACCGTTACAGCAGAAAATGGAGATGTAAAAATATATACAATCAATGTTATTAGAGAGGAAGCTAAAGAAACTGAAGTTACACCTATTAATAACAATGTAACATATGAAGAAGACAATAATAAGGAAGATGATAATAATCCTACAATAGATATCAATCCTTCTAGTAGTGAACCAGAAGAAATTGAAAAAGAAAAATCTAATTCTAATATATCTAAAATAATAATTATAATATTAATTATATTAGTTATAGCAGGCCTTATCTATTTGATATTTAAAGATGATGACGATGAGGAAACTAACAAAATTAATAAAGAAGTAGATAAATTAAAAAAAGATAATTCAAAAAAAATTATTGAACCTATAGTAAATAAGCCTAAAAAAGAAAATAAAGAAATAAAAGACGAAAATAAAAAAAGAAAAGATCCTAGAGATAATAAAAAATAAGTCTTGATAAGAAGAGCACATTTAAGCTCTTTCTTTTTTTATTAAATAGGAATGTTCTCTTT
>OJKI01000386.1_pt1 | contig 17552 bp, 20 predicted proteins | sample 1596431 | NCBI WGS metagenome assembly OJKI01 (sample SAMEA4350165, study PRJEB24818) | metagenome | biome: human; feature: gut; material: faeces | place: Denmark | collected 2013-09 | reverse complement strand
ACACGATGTGACCGCCCTTTACCGCCATCGCGGTGTAAATGCGGTTTTCCTTTTCGCAGGAGATGAATCTGGCGTTCGTATAAAGCTCCATAACCTCATTCCTTTCACTTCTAAAATGGGCTCCATGTAGACATGGAGCACTACAGCCTGTTTCGTAAAGACAAGTGTACAGCGGGGGAGCGCGAGGGGGGTAAGCCCCCGCTCGCAATTGGATCATAGCCATCAAAAACGACTGAAAAACTGATTGATCAGTTTTATCAGGCTTTTTGACGAGCGCGGCGAGATTTTTTGTGAAAATTTATTTTTACAAAAAATGTGGCGTTTTTGAAACGTATAAAAAAGTCTCTGACTTTTGGTACGCTGAGGGGCTCCATGGTAAACATGGAGCCCAAATGTTTTCAGCCTTCGGGTATGTGTATCTCGCGGATGAGAAAATCCTTGCCCGAAAGTATGGTTTTTTCAAAGCTGCCGCAGTTGGGGCAATAGCCCTCGTGCTCAATGACATGGAACAGCTCGTTGCATTCGTCGCATTCAGCCATGCCGGGAATGACATTTATCACAAGCTTTGTGTCCTTGAGCCATGTATCCCCAACGACGACGGGATATATATCCTCAACATACTTGGGGATGACCAGCGACAGCTCGCCTATATCGAGGACGATCTCCGCGACCTCCTTAATGTCGTTTCGCTCGCAAAATCGGTGACGGTTTTGACCATTGAGCGGACAACTCCGATCTCGTGCATAGCGGCTGCTTACTTTCTTGCGATCTTCTTGGTGACGAGCTTTGCGACTGCCGCCGGAGCATTGCCGGCTGCGCCGCAGCCGAGGCAGCGGGAGGTCTCTATCTTCATCTGCTCCTCGGTGAAGGTACCACGCAGATCCTTGAAGGTTTTCTTTGCTTCCTTGGCAGAGCCGTCGGCGGCATGCTGTCTGGGAGCAGTGTCGAAGCCCGCAACGGAAATGCCTGCGGTGGCGGTGTTCATCGCCTTATAATCGCGTCTGTCACGGCCGATGACCTGCGACTGACCGGGATGTACATAGCGTCTGTTCGCCATTGTTTTTCCCCGTATAATTTTCCCCCTATAAATATATTTTGCAGTTTAGGTCTATCAATAATTTATATCATAAAACTATACGCTTTGTCAATTATTTAGCATTGGCGTTAAGTAACTGTTCAGCTATTTTTTCAGAGGCACATTGACGCACCCATTGGCTCCCTTGTGTAAAGGGAGGTGGGTTGCCGCATGGCGGTAAGCCGGAGAGATTGTGCCACTCGCCGTGGCGGGCATTGCGTTACCAACACTGGTAGTGGGTTTAGCTGCGTCATCTCGACAATAACAAACCGCGAATATGCGGGCGACCAATGGTCGCCCGTTTTTTATTGTTTCGTCGGCAATCACCGGTCGGGATGCCGCAACAACCGTACTGGCAGGCGCGTCAGTTCGTCTCCAAAAAGAAGTCCTTGTCGATTATCGCCTGGAGCGCCTGCTGCACGGCGGTGTCGAAGCCGAGCTCACGCAGCTTGCACACGCCCTCGATGGTCGTGCCGCCGGGGGAGCACACCGCGTTCATGAGTGCGATTGGGTGCTCGGAGCTGTTCATAGCAAGCGCGCCGCTGCCCATAACCGTCGCGGTGGCGATCTCCTCGGCGATCGGTCTTGCAAATTCCGCGCGGACACCCGCCTCCGCCAGAGCGTCAATGTACATCAAAACAAACGCGCCCGATGCCCCGCCGAGAGCTCCGAATGCCGGAAACAGGTCTTCACCTATATGGTACACCTTGCCGACCGACGAGAATATCGCGTCGGCGGTTTTTATATGTGCGCTCGTTGCCGCCTTGCCGCCGCATATCGCCGTTACGGAGACTTTTTATACTTGAAGTCGCTTAACAACGAGTATAAATTGGATATTCAACAATAGAGAAAACGACCATACCAGGCACGAACCCCGATATGGTCATTATTCTTTTGCAACCCGCTTGAAGAATGCCAGTTAAAAATATGTTTTTTGCATATCCCTAATTAGCACCTTCTGATGAGCGGCATTTTTAATGCTGTATGTATTACTTGAGCGCTGCGGTGATGATGGACATCTGGTAGACTTCCTCTGCGTTGCAGCCGCGGGAGAGATCATTGATAGGAGCGTTCAGGCCCTGAAGGATGGGACCGTATGCCGCAAAGCCGCCGAGACGTGCTGCGATCTTATAGCCGATATTGCCGGACTGGATCTCGGGGAAGATGAAGGTGTTTGCATAGCCTGCAACGGGAGAGCCGGGGAACTTGAGCTGGCCGACAACGGGAGAAACGGCTGCGTCAAACTGCATCTCGCCGTCGAGCTTCAGCTCCGGAGCGAGCTTCTTTGCTTCCTCGGTAGCATTGCGCACGAGGTCAACATTGGGGCCCTTGCCGCTGCCCTTGGTGGAGTAAGACAGCATTGCGACCTTCGGGTCGATGCCGAACACCTTAGCGGTCTCTGCGGTTGCGACGGCGACCTCTGCCAGCTTCTGAGCTGCGGTGAAGGTGACGTTGCCTTCCTTATCGACGGTATCCTGATAGTCGATGTTGATCGCGCAGTCGCCCATTGCGAGGGTCTCGTCGCCGCGGATCATGATAAAGCAGGAGGACACGAGGTGTGCGCCCTTCTTGGTCTTAACGAGCTGGAGTGCCGGTCGGACAGTGTCTGCGGTGGAGTAGGTTGCGCCGCCGAGCAGGCAGTCAGCAACGCCCATCTTGACGAGCATGGTGCCGAAGTAGTTGCCCTTGGCAAGAGCTGCGCGGCAGTCCTCTGCGCTCATCTTGCCCTTGCGCAGTGCGACCATCTCATCGACCATTGCGTCCATGCCTTCGTAGGTTGCAGGATCGAGGATCTCAAGGCCTTCGATATCAAAGCCGCCTTTTGCGGCCGCTGCCTTGACCTCATCGACGTTGCCGACGAGGATCGGGGTCAGGAAGCCGTCCTTCTTCAGACGGGCTGCCGACTCAAGGATGCGCGCGTCGCTGCCTTCGGTGTAAACGATCTTTCTCGGATCGTTCTTGAGAACTTCAATAAGATTTTCAAACATTTTATTTTCCTCCATTAATGCGGCATTTTGGCCGCAAAAAATTCCGAATACCACTTTATCACTACCGCGAATATTTTTCAAGTATTTAGCCCGATTTCTATTTACAAACCGCGATCTCGCATGTATAATATACAAACTGTAATCATTTTGGGAGAGAAATATAGATAATGTACGAATACGATAAAAAAAGCTTCGCGCAGATACTTTCCGAGCTGCGCCGCACAGCCGGCCTGAGTCAGCGCAAGGCCGCCGCCGACCTGAACATCAGTCAGGCGCTTTTGAGCCACTACGAAAACGGCGCGCGCGAGCCGGGTCTTAACTTTGTCTGCCGCGTGTGCGATTATTATAATGTAACGGCCGATTATCTTCTCGGCCGCTCGCCTAATCCCGACGGTGTTGACCGCGGCGCGGACATTGCGCGCGTGTTCATCGCGGAAATGCGCAGCCTTGCGAACAAGACCGAGGCCGCTTTGGAGGAACTGACATGATACCGCAGGATCACATTAGAAACTTTTCGATAATTGCTCACATTGACCACGGCAAGAGCACTCTTTCCGACAGACTGATAGAAATATGCGGCGCTGTCGAGGAGCGCATAATGGAGGATCAGATCCTTGACAACATGGATCTTGAGCGCGAGCGCGGAATTACCATCAAGGCGCGCGCAGTCGGCTTAAACTACAAGGCCGAAAACGGCGAGACCTATGTTTTGAACCTTATCGACACGCCGGGACACGTTGACTTCAACTACGAGGTCAGCCGCTCGCTGGCAGCCTGCGAGGGCGCTGTGCTGGTCGTAGACGCTTCTCAGGGTGTTGAGGCGCAGACGCTTGCCAACACTTATCTCGCGCTCGATGCCGAGCTTGAGATACTGCCCGTTATAAACAAGATTGACCTCCCTGCCGCCGATCCTCAGCGCGTAAAGCACGAGATCGAGGATATCATCGGCATCCTCGCCATGGACGCGCCGGAGATAAGCGCGAAAAACGGCATAAACGTCGAATCCGTTCTCGAGGATATTGTCGCAAATGTTCCTGCGCCTACGGGCGACGTAAATGCGCCGCTCAAGGCGCTTATCTTCGACAGCCAGTATGACAGCTACCGCGGCGTTATCGTTTTCATGCGCGTTTTTGACGGCCGCATCGCCAAGGGCACCGAGGTGCTGCTGCACTCGACCGGCGCAAAATACAGCGTTCTCGAGGTCGGCCACATGCGTCCGATCGGCCTTGAGCCGTGCTCGGAGCTTACGGCCGGCGACGTCGGATACTTCACCGCTTCCATCAAAAACGTTGCCGACACCCAGGTGGGCGACACGGTAACGACCGCAGCCAACCCCTGCGCAGAGGCTCTGCCCGGCTATCGCCCGGCGCGCGCGATGGTCTATTGCGGCATATACACCGAGGACGGCAGCAAGTACCCGGATCTGCGCGATGCGCTGGAAAAGCTTCAGCTCAACGACGCATCCCTGTCCTTCGAGCCTGAAAGCTCGGCCGCTCTCGGCTTCGGCTTCCGCTGCGGATTTTTGGGCATGCTGCACATGGAGGTCATTCAGGAACGCCTGGAGCGCGAATTTGACCTTGACCTCGTCACAACTCTGCCGAGCGTCATATATAAGGTCGTCAAAACCGACGGCGGCATTGTCATGGTCGATAATCCGCACAATTATCCCGACCCCGGCGTTATTGAGCACGCCGAGGAGCCGTATGTCAAGGTGTCGATCATAACGCCGAACGACTATGTAGGCAACATTATGCCCCTTTGCCAGGACAGGCGCGGCGAGTATAAGGACATGCAGTACCTCGACTCGCACCTTGTCGAGCTGCGATACGAAATGCCGCTCAACGAGATAATCTACGACTTTTTTGACACGCTCAAGGCGCGCACGAAGGGCTACGCCTCGCTTGACTATGAGCTGAGCGAATACAAGCCCTCGGAGCTTGTTAAGGTCGATATGCTTCTAAACGGCGATCAGGTCGATGCGCTCAGCTTCATTGCGCACAAGGATAAGGCATATCCCAGAGCGAGGAAGCTGTGCGAAAAGCTCAAGGACAATATCCCCCGTCAACTTTTCGAGATCCCCATTCAGGCTGCCATCGGCGGCAAGATCATCGCGCGCGAAACCGTCAAGGCCATGCGCAAGGATGTCCTTGCAAAGTGCTACGGCGGCGATATCACGCGAAAGAAAAAGCTGCTTGAAAAGCAGAAGGAAGGCAAAAAGAAAATGCGCCAGCTCGGAACCGTTCAGATACCGACCGAGGCATTCCTTGCAGTCCTCAAGCTTGATGAATAACAAAAAACGGCCTTGGCAGGATGCCGAGGCTGTTTTTTCTATAAGGCAACCGGCAGTTGCTTGTGCCGGAGACCTTCGTCTATTATAATCAAGGCACAGGGAGGCGATCATATGGACACGAAAAAGATAATATACGAGCTGCGCACGAAAAACGGAATGTCGCAGGACGAGCTTGCGGAAAAGGTTTTTGTCACAAGGCAGGCTGTTTCGCGCTGGGAAAACGGCGAGACCGTTCCGAACACGGAAACGCTCAAGCTGCTCTCTAAGCTCTTTGACGTTTCGATCAACACGCTCCTCGGCTCACCGAGGCAGCTTATCTGCCAGTGCTGCGGCATGCCGCTTGAGGATGACTCGATCATCGGGCGAGACAATGACGGCTCGCTTAACGAAAGCTACTGCAAATGGTGCTATGCCGACGGAACCTACACCTACAGCGACATGGATGAGCTGATCGACGTCTGCATAAAAAACATGTCGGGCGAAGGCTTCACCGAGGATCAGGCGCGCTCTTACATGCAGCAGCTGCTGCCAACGCTCGATTATTGGAAAAACCACGAAAGTCTCGGCGACAACGGGCAGTTCGAGGAATTTAAAAAGCAGCTTATAGCCGAGTTCAACGCTCTTAACATTGCCGGAATGCCGGAGGTGCAGAGATTAAACGCGCTCGTTGGGAAATACGTTAATCTTGAGTATACGCTCCCGAACGGGCAGCACGCAAAATTCCTGGACGATGGCAAAACATATCTCGGCAATCAGCTTGAAAGCAGGCTCGATAATGAAATCTGCTTCGGCATCATCGCGAATGTCGATTTCCTGCTCGTTTGCACCTACAAACAAGACGGCGCGGATCCCGAGCTTGTGCTTTATAAAAAAAGATAGTTTCAAGGCGTGACCAAAACGGTCACGCCTTTCATTACTTCAAAAACTCTTTATCGCGCTCAGGTACGCTTTCGGACGTAAAGCGCTCGGCTTTGACTGTCAGGCTTGCCGCGTATCGCCGACGCTGTGCCGCTGCTCTCCATTTCCTCGGCAAAGCGGCGTGCGGCGCCGTTTTTGCCGGTGTAGTACAGATTTACGGTGAACATTATTCTTTCTCCTGTATCTCGCCCGAGCGGTAGGCTGCGAGCAGACTTTCAAGCGCCTGTATCCTGCGGCGAAGCTGCACGCCGCTGTCGCAATCATCAATATAGCGGCGGCGCTCAAAGCTCTCGACCTGCACGGCCTCGGACTCGATATCCGCGTTATCGTCTATCGCCGCGGCGACGCCCTCGAAGGGCTTATGCGCCTTTATCTTCAGGCCATGGGAATTGAAAACAAGAGTGTAGCCTGCGATGCCGGTAGTTTTCTGATATGCCTCGCAGAAGCCGCCGTCGATGATAAACAGCTTGCCGCCGGCCTTTACGGGGCTTTCGCCCTTCTTTGCTTTGACGGGGGTATGGCCGTTTATGATATGTCCGTTTTTCGGATCAAGGCCGAACTCGCTCAGGATCATGCCAACGACCTTCTCATCCTCCCAAAAGCTGAAATAGGGGTTTTTCGGCTCTGCCCACGTGCTCTCGTCATCGACAACGCCGCGCTCGAAGGTGTGGAACACGCGGCCGGAGAACGGACTGTCGTTGCCGCACCAGAGGTACCACATCATGTCAAGCGCCGATTCATCATGCTTTGCCCAGGCGTTTTTCACGACCATGTCCGAATAGTCCATCAGGCTCTTGCCGGAGTACCACACTCCGCCGTGGCGCACACGCGCAAACTCGCCGTCCTCGGTCATCGGTATGCAGCCGTGGTACAGCAGGTTTCCGTTGCAGCAAAGGTATGTGCTGCCGACGCGGTAGATAAAATCCATATGGCGGTGCAGCGACTGACTGTCGCGGAAAAGGTTTATGTACTCGTTTACAAGATCGACTTCATCATCATTGAGGCTGTACGGATCGTTTCGGTCGATAGTAGGCCACTTATCGGTGTTGAGAGGATACACGCCTTCATCAAGGATAACTGTGTTGTTTTCAAAATCGCAGCGATTGAGCATCAGGCGTGAGTTCATTCCATAGCCGGGGTGGCGCAGGATTACCCTGCCTTCAAGCTTGAAGCCGATGGTATTCAAAGCGATGCTGATGTTTTCTTTCGTAGCCTCACCGTAGTATTTGCGCGTGAAGTCATAAAGCGGCTGGAGCGATATGCCGTAGCGCCGCTCAAGAAGATTTGCGTTTCCGTAGTCGAGCGATATTCTGAGCACTGTGAATATGCAGGCCGGACTTCCGGACGCAGCGCCCAGCCACAGGATATCGTGGTTGCCCCACTGAATGTCAATATTCGGGTGCTCCATTAGCGCATCGAGCAGCCGCGCAGGCTCGGGGCCTCTGTCGAAAATATCGCCGACTATGTGCAGCTTATCGACGGCAAGGCGCTTAATTATATCCGAAAGCGCGGTGATAACATCGTCGGCAGCGCCGGTGGATATGATAGACTCCAGTATCGCATCATGATAGCGCACCTGGTTTGAATACTCGTCGCGCTGCATATGCAGAAGCTCATCGAGCACAAAGCTCCATTTGGGCGGCATCTGCTTGCGCACATAGCTGCGAGTGTATTTGCTCGAAAGCGTTTCGGCAAGCGTGCGCAGCATGGTGAGCACTCCCTTTAGCCTGTCGTGCGTATACTCGCCGGCGTCGCGCATCGCGCTGAGCTTTTCATGCGGATAGTAGATAAGCGTGCACAGGCTGCGGCAGCGCTCCTCCCCTATCTCGGCCTCGAAAAGGCGAAGGACCTTTTCCAATATAACGCCGGAGCAGTTATTGAGTATATGCCGCACGGCGGCGTATTCACCGTGCAGATCGCTGATAAAATGCTCGGTGCCCATCGGCAGGGCAAGTATCGCGCGCAGATTAATTATCTCCGAGCAAACAGCCGCCTCGTCGGGATATTTTTCCGACAGCAGCTCAAGATATTCTCTCGAAAACTCACTCATATGTATGACCTCTCGTATAGTTCGTTTTATATTTAGATGATATCATTTAAATTAACAATTTACAACTTGAAATCGTGTAAAATGTTTGTATAATGGCATCAGTTTATTGAAAAGGGTGATATTTTTGCACAACACTTTAAAGCAAAAGCTCGAAAACGGCCAGCGGCCGATCGGCATATTTTTCGACACCGCAAGCGAATATCTCATGGAATGCACCGGGCGCACCGGGATAGATTTTGTCATCATCGACAATGAGCACTCCCCCATTGAGGCCGAGACCAGCGCAAGGCTCATAAGAGCTGCGGAGAACGCCGGCGTAACGCCGCTGTGCCGCGTGCGCGAGATAAGCCGCCCGGCGATACTGAAGCTGCTTGATGTCGGCGCACAGGGCCTTATCATCCCGAACGTGCATAGCGTGCAGCAGGTCGAGGACATAATATCCTATGCCAGATACTATCCTATCGGTCAGCGCGGCTTCTGCCCCTCGCGCAAGGACGGCTGGGGATTTGACGGTCTCGGCAGCGTGCCGGATACGATGGCGCATTTTAACGCCGAAACGCTCATAATCCCCCAGTGTGAGACCGTGGGCGCGCTCGAGTCGATAGAGCAGATCGTCGCACTCGACGGCGTTGACGGCATATTCGTCGGCCCGTTCGACCTGTCTATTTCCATGGAAATGCCGGGCGATTTTTCTAACCCCGTTTTTCAGGCTGCGATCGACCGCATAATAAAAGCCTGCCGCAAGGCAGGCAAGAAGTGCATTTTCTTCACCGGCACGGTCGAAGGGATCGCTGCCGGCTTTGACCGCGGCTTCGACGGCATGGCGTACAGCCTGGATGCCGCAATCTTCATTGAGGCTCTGCGCGAGCGCGTTGACAAAGCACGTCAGTTAAGCAAATAAATTCCCATGTTCAGATATCCGGCGAAAGTCGTCCACAGGAGATACGGCAGCATCAGCCATCCGGCCGTATTGTCGCATTTCCAAAACCGGACAGTTGCCAGGAGAGTGAATATCCACATCAGGCACAGCCAGATAAACGCCGCCAGGTATTTTCCCACATTGAAAAATATTATCGGCCAGCCGAAATTAAAAACGAGCGACAGGGCGTAGTAAACGCCGGCCGTTTGCTTCCCGGCCTTTCGGGCGTCGGATGTCCACACTCTGTATGACGCAAGTCCCATGAGGATATAAAGCATCGTCCACGCGACCGGGAACAGCCACCCCGGCGGCGCAAGCGGCGGCTTTTCGATCACCTCGAACATCAACATATTATCTTTTGTAATAAGCGCGGCCAGTCCGCCAACGGCGAGCGGTGCGGCTAGGCTCACGGCAAGCTTTTTCCATTCGATCTTCACATTCATCACCAATTTTAATATATGAAGGCCCGACAGGGCTTATTCGTTTTTGAATAATGGACAAAAAACATCTCAGCAAAAAGCAGCAAAAATATGTCGGAATAGCGGCGATAGCTATCGCCGTTATCGCAACGGCGCTGATAATATGGCTTGCAGGCGTTCCGCTTGTCAGATTTGCATCGGAGCCTGAAAAATTCCGCCAATGGGTGGACGATAACGGCATATGGAGCCGCTTTGCCTACATGGGCATGGTCATTCTTCAGGTTGTGATCGCCGTTTTACCCGGCGAACCGTTCGAGATCGCCGCCGGCTACGCCTTCGGCACCGTTGAAGGCTCTCTTCTGTGCATAGCGGCATCCACTCTCGGCAGCATCACGGTCTTTCTGCTCGTCAGATATTTCGGCGTTCCGCTCGTCGAGGTTTTCTTTTCAGAGGAAAAGCTGCACCGCATAAAGTTTTTGAAAACCACCCCTAAGCGCGACTTCATATTTTTTATCATATTTATGATACCCGGAACGCCAAAGGATCTGCTGTGCTATTTTGCCGGGCTCACCGATATCCGTCTTTCATTGTGGCTGCTGATATGCTCGCTCGGCAGACTTCCGTCGATCGTGACCTCCACCGTCGGCGGCGACGCGCTCGGCACGTCAAACTACTGGTTTGCCGCCGCTGTTTTCGCCATAACGCTTGTAATAAGCCTCGTTGGACTGCTCTTTTACAAAAGAATTTGCAATAGGCACGAAAAATGAGTATAATAGAGATATACTTAAAAAACTTGATATATTTATGACACAGCCAACATTTTGTAAAAATATTTTTCTCATTTTTGTATTGACATCAGCGAGAAGCGTGCTATAATATGTCGTGTGGGATAATAATGCGCGCAGCTGCAGGTGCTGCGCAGCAAGACTCTCATTAAAGTATGTTCGTTATGCCCTATTACAAATGCCATCCAAGTTGTTCAGTAACTATACATGTCGTTTAAGTAATTCTCCCTTCCTTCCTATTTCCATCAGCTAACGAGCATATTCTACACCCCCCTTCAAAGCGGCCGGAGACAGAGCAGTCCCCGGCCGTAATAAATTACCGCTTAATATGCAAAAAGCCCCGACAGGCTTCTGTCGGGGCTTGCGTTGAATTTTGCACTGTTTTTAAGATTAAAGCTGACGAGCGTCGGGATAAAAAAACACCGCAACACAAGTTACGGTGTTTTTTGGTGGAGATAAGCGGGATCGAACCGCTGACCTCTTGAATGCCATTCAAGCGCTCTCCCAGCTGAGCTATACCCCCAGACGCATTGGTTATTTTATCAGACCGAGAGCATATTGTCAACTGAAAATTCAAATTAATTTTGCCCGCTGCCGTAATCGTCGTCGAACATATACGTCACGTCCTCTTTATAGCGGAACTTTTTCTCCTTGCCCTTTATAAGGCGCAGAATACTGCGGCGATACTCGACAAAAACCAAAAGCCCTGTGAGCAGATATATGTTTCTGACAATCGTATCGTCAACGCTCATGATCGCAACAAGACACATAACAAGCATTGCCGCAAGAGAGGAAAGCGATATGTATCGCGAGAAGATATACACAACGATAAAGACGATTATGCCGGCAAATGCAACCTCGCCGCTGACGAAGAACGTTCCGACCGCGACGGCGAGCAGACTGTGCTCACCGTGGAAGCGATAGAGTATCGGAAAATTCGTGCCGAGGACAACGCAGAACAGCGCAAACGCGCTGCCGATCTTCGACTGGTCAACAATTAGCATAAGCAGGCTGCCCAGCAGCACCGGAACGATGACCTTTATCGCCTCGATCAGTGCAATCACACCGACGCCTTTCCATCCGTGGCGCTTCAAAAAGCGCGTTATTCCGGCATTATCGCGGCTGTAATTGAGAACATTCTCGTGAAAATAAATATGCGATGACAGAATTGGCGTGCTGAGACTGCCGAAGGAATAAGCGATTATTGCAGTAACTGCAAGCAGTAAGGGAGTCATTGCTTATCCCCCTTCTGGCGTATGACCATGCGTATAGGCGTGCCCTCAAGGCCGAACACGGCGCGGATCTGGTTTTCGATATAGCGCTGGTACGAGAAATGGAACAACTCACGGCTGTTGCAGAAAATGACGAAATTGGGCGGCTTTATGCCGGTCTGCGTCATGTAATATATCTTGAGTCTTCTGCCTTTATCCGTGGGCGGCTGGACGCGCGCCTGAGCATCGGCAAGAACGTCGTTGAGCATGCCGGTCGTTATGCGCATGTTGCTCTGATCGTTTACGAAATTGACCAGCTCGAATATTCTGTCGGTGCGCTGGCCGGTTTTTGCCGAGATAAACAGCACAGGCGCATAGCTCATGAAGCTTAGATCACGCATGACATCCTTGCGCATCTTCTCCATGGTTCCGGTCTCTTTCTCGACAAGATCCCACTTGTTGACGACAACTATGCTGGCCTTGCCCGATTCATGCGCAAGACCGGCAATTTTAGTGTCCTGCTCGGTCACGCCCTCGCGCGCGTCTATCATGATTATGCACACATCCGCACGCTCGATGGCCATTTGCGCGCGCATGACCGAAAACTTCTCGACGCGCTCGTCCACCTTGCTCTTGCGGCGGATGCCGGCAGTGTCGATAAACACATATTTTCCGTACTTATTATCTATCTCCGAGTCCACCGCATCGCGTGTAGTACCGGCAACATTGCTGACAATAACTCGCTGCTCGCCGAGGATATGGTTAACAAGCGAGGATTTGCCGACGTTCGGCTTGCCGATGACGGCGACCTTTATGCGGTCGTCTTCCTCCTCGTCCTCTTCCTCGGGGGGGAAGTATTTCATGCATTCGTCCAGCAGATCGCCCGTGCCGTGGCCGTGAACGGCCGAGACCGCAATGGGATCGCCGAGGCCAAGCTCGTAAAACTCGTATATGGCAGGGTCCGTTCTGCCGGTAGAGTCCATTTTGTTGACCGCAAGCACCGTCGGCTTTTTCGAGCGCAGCAGCATGTTGGCAACATCCTTGTCCGCCGCCGTCACGCCCGTGCGCACATCGGTGACAAGAACAATGACATCCGCCGAGTTTATCGCGATGTTTGCCTGCTCGCGCATGAACATGAGTATTTCGTTATCCGTTGTCGGCTCAATGCCGCCGGTGTCAACGATGTTGAATTTTCTTCCGAGCCATTCGCACTCGGCATACAGTCTGTCGCGTGTAACGCCGGGCGTATCCTCGACGATAGACAGTCTGCGTCCGCAAAGCTTATTGAAAAGCATGCTCTTTCCAACATTGGGTCTGCCTACTATGGCTATGAGAGGCTTTGACATAAAGCTAACCTCCGTTCTGATTAGTTCTGATTATATTTATAGTACTGCTGCCGCTCGGGCGAGCGGACTGGTATTTTAACCTCGGGCAGGTTATCGCCGCTGATGGCATCCCAAAGGGCAAACCCGTCCGATTCTATCGGGTATATTTTAACGCCGAGGGCATCTATGGCCTGCTCGAGCGTGATATCGTCGAGAAAATCAAGCTCATCGCGGCGCAGCATATTCTGCGACACGAAAAGCCGCTCGCCCAAGTCTTTTCCTCGCAGCTGAGCAATAAGATCCTGCCCCGTTATGAGGCCGGAAACATTCACTCCGCGGCCGAAAAAGTCGTTTTGAACGGCGTAGACCTTACCTTTTATATTATCATACTTTTCCGCGGCAATACAAATAAGTTTTTCAAAATACGGCGCCACCGACACTCCGCAGGCTATAGAAAACGGCACTCCGTCAGGCTTTTCCGAAAGGCTGAGCGCACCGCGGAACTCGCGCTCGAGCAGGCGTATCATTCCGACACCGTTTTCAAGCTGCGTGTGCTCCTCGTAGAAATCATCATCCGGCAGCTCTCGCTGCGCGCAGATATACATTTCGTCCGAGCAGAAGAATATCCTCGTGCCGTACTTTTTTACGCACTCATCACCAAAGGCCGTGACCATATCTATCGTCTCTCCCGAGTGCTCGGGCGTAAACGACTCGAGCGGATACAGACCCTCGCGGTATTTCGTAAGTCCGACCGGGACAATCGACACGCTGTGCACTGCAGGATACATGTCCGCAAGATCCTGCATAGTCTGCATAAGCGCCTTTCCATCGTTAAGTCCGGGGCAGCAGACGATCTGGCAGTTCATGACGATGCCGCCGCCGGCAAAGCGGCGCATTATATCGACGCATTTACCAGCATTTTTATTGCGCAGAAGCTTCACGCGAAGCTCGGGATCGGTCGCATGAACGGAGATGTTCACAGGGCTTATGTGCAGGTCGATTATGCGCTGTAGCTCGCGCTCTGAAAGATTGGTGAGCGTAATATAGTTTCCAAGCAAAAAGCTCAGGCGCGCGTCATCGTCCTTAAAGTACATCGTCTTGCGCATGCCCTTCGGGAGCTGGTCGATGAAGCAGAACACGCAGTTATTGGCGCAGCTTCGGGGATTATCCATCAGATACTCGGCAAACTCAAGGCCGAGATCGCGCCCCTCGGGCTTTTCGACGCGCACGATGTGCTCTGTTCCGTCCTTGCGGCGAAGCTTAATATGCAGCACCGGCTCATACGAGAAGTATTTATAGTCAAGAACATCGTGGATGACGTTTCCGTTTATGCTGACTATCTCATCGCCTATATGCGCCTTGTGCAGCAGCGGACTGTCGTTATCGATTTTTGAAATAACGTCGTTTTTCATACACTTTAATAAGCAAAAGGAGGAAGGGGTACCTGTACCCATTCCTCCTTGAGCTTAGCATTTTAATTACTTCTCATCAACGGTGAGAACCTTGCGGCCGTTGTACATACCGCATGCCTTGCACGCACGGTGGGGCATTTTGAACTCGCCGCAGTTGGGGCACTTTACGATGCCGGGAGCCTCGAGCTTCCAGTGAGACGAACGTCTCTTATCACGTCTCTGTCTTGATACTTTTCCCTTAGGGACTGCCATGGTGACACCTCCTGAATAATAGCTGCATGTCAGCGTAAATATTATTGATCACTATCCAACAGTTGCTGCAAAACAGCAAGTCTTGGATCGACTTCTTTCCCGCACGCGCAGGGGCCAAGGTTTAAATCGGCTCCGCACCGGGAGCAAAGGCCTTTACAATCCTCAGAGCACAGAAACTTCGTTTCCATGTCAAGGACGAAAAGGGTCGAGAGCGTTTCATCGAGATCAAGATTGTCCCCGTCGAGAACAAAGACCTCGGGATCTTCAGACTCTCTGTCGGATATGAAGGCGTGGAGGTCCATCACCTTGCTGCTGTCAAACAGTTTACCACATCTGTCGCAGACGCAAGTCATTTCGGCTGTCAGGGTACCCTCGAGTGTCAGGATACCTGCCTCATTAAACACTCTGCCTTCTGCCGTGGGTGGGGTCTTATACTCCTTGATAGAGTCAAATTCCAATCCCTCCGTGTTCAGCTCGCATTTGAACGGAACACTCTTTCCGGGAACTTCAATTATCTGTCTCAAATCAAGCAGCATAGTGCACCTCTCCACAGTCGCTTGAATATTATAGTGGAATTACCCCGGCTTGTCAACCGAAAAAATTCGATTTTCGGACAAAAACTCGAAAAAACAGGCATATTGCTAAACGGCAAGAAAAATGCTATAATCATTTATCATATTTTAACGGAGAACGGCATGAAAAAGAGTGTAAAAATCCTGATAATCTGCGTACTTATTGCGGCGCTTATCGCCGGCGGAGTTATATATCTCATCTTCCAGACGCGCGACGATGATCTGCTCATCGGCGAAGACCGCGCGCAGCAGATAGCCCTCAACGATGCAGGGCTTGCGGCAAACCAGGTCTCAAGGCTCAAAGCGAGGATCAAGCTCGACGACGGCGTGTGGTGCTACAAGGTCACGTTCCGCACCATCGCGATCGAGTATGAGTACGAGATTGAGGCGTATTCCGGCGCAATACTTGAAAAAGACATGGATGACTGAACAAACGAGGCTTATTTCAGCGCGCAAAAAAGTCTGTGACTTTTTGCACGCTTCAAAAAACGCCACATTTTTCGTAAAAACAAGTTTTTACGAAAAATCTCGCTACGCTCGTCAAAAAGTCCGTACCGGACGTTTTTGATGGCTATTTATCCAATCACGAGTGGGGCCTTTGCCCCCTCGCGCTCCCCTGCTGCTCTATTATCTTTAATTCGCAGCATAGTTTTTTGATAGTCTGAAACGAGGCTCATTTTCGAGCCTCGTTTCATATTATCGCAATCTTTCTCTATCTTTTTCTTCGTCCGGTGGTGGACGGTATCATGGCGTTTTCCCTGTACTTTGCAACGGTTCTGCGCGAGATCGACACGCCGCGTTCGGAAAGCTTTTCGGCGAGCGCCTTATCGCTCAGCGGCGAGCGCGGATCCTCGGCCGCAATGATGTCCTTTATCATCCGCAAAACTCCGTCCTCGGTGACATTCTCGCCGGTCGAGCTTTGCTTAAAGAAGTCAGCAAGGCAGAACACACCCCAGCGGCAGGATATGTACTTGCTCCTTACCGTGCGCGACACGGTCGACACATGCACGCCCAGCTCTTCGGCAAGCTCTGCCATCGTCAGCGGCTTTATCGGCGACACGCCGTCAACAAAAAAGTCGTGCTGCACGGCAAGTATTTTTTTCGCACAGGCCATGAGCATTGCCGCACGCCTGTCAACGCAGCTCATAGCCCACTTTGCCTGGGTGAGCTTTTCGCGGAAATATGTCCGCTCCTCATCGCTGAGATCCTCGCGCTCGGACATATCGAGATAAAACGAGTCTATGCCGTATGTCGGCATATATCGGTCGGCAATGGCGACCGCCAATCCGTCGTTATCCTGCACGACTTCAACATCGGGGCGGATATACATCGTCTGCTTTCCGCCGTAATAGCCGTTTGACGGGTTCGGCTCAAGGCCTGCAATGAGCGAGCGCGCCTGCTCGATGCGCCCGACGGTGACATTGAGCTTTGACGCAATATAGTTAAGCTGCCCCTTCGCGAGCCTGTCGAGATACGAAAGGCATATCTCGCGCGAGATATCGTCCTCCGCTCCCCTGCGGCGCAGCTGGATAAGCAGGCACTCGCCGAGGGTGCGTGCGCCCACGCCGGCAGGCTCAAGCGACTGGAACACCTTGACCGCGTTTTCGTACCGCTCAATGCTGCCTCCGAAGGCATAAAGCTCGGGTTCTTCCTTTGGAAGATAGCCGCGCTCGTTCATTTCATCGGCGAGCCAAATAAGCTCGCGTCTGAGAAGTTCGGGTATTCTGAGATAATTTATCTGCTCCTTGACGGAATCATAAAGCGTATTGTGCGGTGTGTCGGCGATCGTGCGCGACATTATGTCCGGATCCGTCGTCGTGCGCGCGGAAAACTGCTTTTCGTGGCTTGGCGGCATTTCGCGCGGTGGAACAACCTCGATCAGCGGATTTTCCATGGAAAGCTCGTTTAAATACGTCTCCAGCTCGTGCGAATTCATTTGAAGCAGCTTCAATGACTGCTGCATTTTCTGGCTAAGAATGAGTTTTTGTTCATTTGTCAGCTTCAGCTTCATTCCGCTGCCTCCTTTCGCACGATATTACCATCGGTTAACAAGGGTAAACACGCCTGACAGCGTGCCTTTTCAGTGCTTTTTGCCCTTTTCGCCTTGACGGGCGCCAGCCCGCCTGCACCTCAAAAAACAAAAATCACTCGAAAATTCATCGCTGACAGGTGCAAAGCAGTTTTGGCGGAGCAGAAATGCGGACAGACGAGGAAAGACCCGAAGAGAATACTTGCCGTATTGTCAAGGGGCTTGACGCGGTATGGGCGTATTTCTGCCCGTCAAAACCGTGTCTGTCCTTGTCAACCGATGGTATCATCAGGGATGGGGCTTACCC